>Ga0302319_10005218_pt1 | contig 26216 bp, 19 predicted proteins | sample Bog_T0_2_FD_203319 | JGI IMG/M metagenome (GOLD analysis project Ga0302319, IMG submission 203319) | Peat permafrost microbial communities from Stordalen Mire near Abisko, Sweden - Bog_T0_2 | ecosystem: Environmental > Terrestrial > Soil > Wetlands > Peat | place: Sweden: Abisko, Stordalen Mire...
ATATGAAGGCCACCAAAGTGATTGGGCGCGCGAGATGTGGACCTTCAGCAAGGTTAATTTTGCCCGCATCGCCGAAGAAATGGGTGCGGTCGGAATGCGCGTCGAGGATCCCAAAGAGTTGCCTGGGGCCCTGCAGCGAGCGCTAAAGGCCAATCGTCCGGTCATCCTCGACGTCGTGACCGACATCGAGGTGATAGCACCCGGCGCTTGGGTGAAGTAGGAATCCGTCATCGTATTGGCGTCTGGTTGGGGCAGCGCCGCTGCCCCAGAAAATTAGTTTGTATCCAAATTAATTTGTGCAGGGGGAGCTCATGTTGGAGTACCTCGATAAGCAGACGAAACTCACGTCCAATCAGTGCAAAATTGTCTGGGCGGCGATTCTTGGCGATATGTTGGAGTTCTTCGATTTCTTTCTGATCGGGTTCGTCCTCGCCATCATCATTAAACCCTGGCACCTCACTTTCGGCCAGTCGGCCGTAATTCTTCTTTCCTCCGGCGTGGGCGCTATCTTCGGCGCATTCTTCTGGGGCCATGTCGCCGACCGCATTGGCCGCAAGACGGTCTTCATTGCCACCATCATCAACTTCTCGGTTGCCACCGGCATCCTTGCGCTGACGCCTGACAACGGATGGATCTTTCTCACCGTCTTCCGCTTCCTCACCGGTTTCGGCGTTGGCGGCCTTTACTCCGTCGATATGCCGCTGGTGCAGGAGTTCGTTCCCAGCGCCAAGCGCGGCTTCATCGGCGGAATGATCACTTGCTCGGTGCCGATTGGCATCTTGATCGGTTCCATCATGGGAGCATTTCTGTCGCAGCACATTGGCTGGCGCGGAATGTTTGCCGCTGGCCTGCTACCGGCTTTGCTAACGCTCTTGATCCGAAGCTGGGTACCCGAATCACCACGCTGGCTGGCCAGCATGGGCCGCGCGGAAGAAGCGCGAAAGTCGCTGGCCTGGGCGCTGGAAGTCGATCCCGAGAGCATTCCGATCTCTGCTCTGACGTATCCCGCGCAAGCTAAGCCACGCTTTCGTCAACTGCTCCGTTATCCGCGCAGTCTAGCGGTTTCATGGCTGGGGAACCTGGGCGCGCAAACCGGCGTCTACGGCATCAATCTTTGGGCTCCCACGCTGCTGGTGCTGGTGTTGCGTACGACGCCGCAACATGCTTCGTTCATGATGATGTTCGTCGCCATTGGCGGATTCACTGGACGAGTCGTGTTTTCGATACTGTCAGACAAAATAGGACGCCGCAAGTCGGGCGCGCTGGTGGGCTTTGGCGCCGGTATATTGGTCTCGCTGGCCGGTATTCTGCATAACCAATTCATCGCCGGCGTCTCCGTCTTCTGGATGCTGTTGATCGTCACTCACTTTTTCGGCGACGGCGGATTCGCCATCGTCGGACCTTACTCCGCGGAGGTCTGGCCTTCGCACCTGCGGGCAACCGGCATGGGATCGGCCTATGGATTCGGCGGCCTTGGGAAGATCATCGGCCCGCTCGGGCTGGCCATGATTGTCGGCTCTTCGAACGTTCTCAAACCGGAGGCTTCGATCGCCGCGCTCACACCAGCGTTCATGTTTCTTGGCGCCTGGTACATAATGGCAGGTGTGGTGTACGGATTCTTCGGCATCGAAACGCGAGGGCGCTCCTTCGAGTCCATCGAGGACGAGCTTAACGGCAAGCCTCAGAGGGAGTTGGCCGTTGCTGCCTCGGCAGGCGCGTTCGGACAGCAGCAAAAGTAAGCTGCGGTTGTACGTTGTAGTCATGCCAGAGGCGGTCAGGGCCAGCCGCCCTGGGTGGATTCTGTATTGGATTTGGCAGTAGTAGTTTGAGTCCCGGTAACCAGTGGCAGAAACCGGCGCCGTAGTTCAACGGCGCAAATCAGAAGTTTCCCGCAATGGCCGTTCGTGTCAATGCATGGGAATTGTGGGCAATCGTAATGGAGGAAAAGTGTCTAGTCTAGCGGAGCTGAATAAATCGACCGAAAAGCTTGCACCCGTCGCGGGCAAGCTGAAGTACTGCGTCAACAACGAGTGGCGCGAGTCCAAAACCACGAAATACATGCCGGTCACGAACTCCAGCACCGGCGAGCTGATGGCGGAGGCTCCCTGCTGCACGCCGGACGAGGTGTTGAGTTCGATTGAGGCCGCCAAAGCAGCTTTCCCGGGCTGGGCGAACACACCCGTCGGAGTGCGTGCCCAGCTCATGTTCCGGTTGAAAGAGCTGCTGGATAAGCATCTTACCGAGCTGACGCTGCTCTGCTCGAAGGAGCTCGGCAAGAACATCGATGAGGCCAAGGGCGATATCCTAAAGGCCATCGAGGTAGTCGAAGTCGCCTGCGGAGCTCCCATGTTGATGCAGGGCGACTCACTGATGAACGTGACGCAAGGCTTCGATACGGTCTCCTATCGGGAGCCGCTCGGCGTATTTGCGGCCATCATGCCTTTCAACTTCCCCGGCATGATTCCCTTCGGATGGGTACTGCCTTTATGCATCACTACGGGCAATACCCTGGTATTGAAGGCCGCCAGCATGACTCCGCAGACCTCCATGCGCATGCTTGAGCTGCTGATTGAAGCGGGGCTGCCCAAGGGCGTAGTCAACCTGGTAACCTGCAGCCGTAACGAAGCCGAGATGTTCCTGACTCATCCCGATGTTCGCGGCATCAGCTACGTTGGCTCGACCCCGGTCGGGCTTCATATTTACAAAACGGCAGCGGCACACGGCAAGCGCGTGCAAGCGCAGTGCGAGGCCAAGAACCACGCACTGGTGATGGAAGACGCGGCGCTGGAGCGCTCGGCACTTGGGGTCATCAATTCCGCTTTCGGCTGCGCTGGAATGCGCTGCATGGCTTTACCGGTAGTTTGCGTGGAAGAAACGGTGGCAGATCAGTTTGTCTCGCATCTGGTGAAAGCCGCGAAGGCAATGAAGGTGGGCTGCTCCTACGATCCCGAAACGAAGCTTGGACCGGTGGTTTCGGCCGAGCACCAGAAGTTTGTGGAAGACTGGATCGCCAAGGGCGTGGAGGAAGGAGCGCAACTCGTGCTCGACGGACGCAATCCGGTGGTGCCCGGATTCGAGCAGGGCTTCTTCGTCGGACCTACCATCTTTGACCATGTGAAACCGGGAATGAGCATCGGCGACAGCGAAGTCTTCGGCCCCGTGGTATGCATCAAGCGGGTCAAGAACTTCGAAGAAGGCGTGGCGATCATGAATGCCAATCCTCTCGCCAACGGCTCGGTCATCTTCACGCAGAGTGGATACTACTCGCGCGAGTTCGCCAAGCGCACGCACGGCGGCATGGTTGGAATCAACGTAGGAATTCCTGTCCCGGCATCGGTCTTCCCCTTTGCCGGTCACAAGGACTCCTTCTTCGGCGACTTGCACGTCAATGGCAAGGACGGCGTGGCCTTCTACACGGAGGCCAAGGTCGTGACTACCAAGTGGTTCGACGAAGAGGACAAGAAAGCAACCAAGGTCAGCACCTGGGACGGGAGCTCGAATCGGGTGTAGCTCGGGGATCGAGGATCGTAGATTGAAGATTGGGGCTTTCCCAATCTTCAATCTGGCCTCCTGTCTCCGCCGTCGCGGAGAGTTCGCCACCCAAAGCTTACTTCCTCTCCATCACTTCCGCTCCATCGGATATAACTGCAAGGGAACCGCTGAACAGAACTGTGATCTTCACTTAATACTCGATGACCAATGAGGGCTGATACTGTGTTCCTTCGATCAGGATGGTGATCTGCAAAAAACTGCAGATAATATCCATGCCGATGACTTAAGTCGCAGTATGCACGTAGCGTCCCATGGTTTCTCCATGGGACGCTATGCACGGCGTATGTTTTGTTCCGGCCACAACTACAATAGCAAGCCGGCCTCTGACCTCACAGAACTCCCTTGGTAAGCAGTATGAAGTAAATGGGAATCGTAACTAGAGCGCACATCGTAGTCACTGCAGTCATGACAGCAACGTAATTGGAATCGGCCTTGAAAGCTTTTGCCGCAACGGAAGTCTGGGTCATAACCGGCATCGACGCTTGAATGAAGAAAACGCTTTTCGCTAACGGGGGAATGGGTAAGAAGTGGATCACGATTAAGACCACGATCGGCGCGATCAGGAAACGAGACCCAAGGATGCCGAACATATCCTTACTGAAACGGATGGTCTTCAAGTCGACGAGATATATCACGATGCCGATGAAGAGCATGGTTAGAGGAGTTGTCATGTTGCCGAGATATTGACTGGTGCTCATGGCAAAAATTGGCAGCTTCACCTTCAACAGGATCAAGACGACTGCAAGGATTGCCGCAAGCAAGGGGAACGACAGAATGTTCTTCAAGGTTTGCAGGCTGAAGATCGAGGGCTGTTGGAACTGTTTCCCGTGATTGCTTTCGTCCAGCTCAAACATTTTCTGGCCGTCACAAGCAATCCCGTAGGCTCCGATTGTCCAAAAGAGAATCGACTGGACCAGATAGAACATGAGTGCGAGCGGAAGGGCCTTTTCGCCGAACAATGCCACGACCACGGGAAAACCGATGAACGCCGAATTGGAAACAAAGGTCATCGCCTGGTAAGCGCCACGACGCTCGATGGGAATGCCCAGTAAGTGTGAGGTGCCGATGCCAACTACCCAACAAACCAGTTGTACAATCGCGGGTACCATGACAACGTAGCCCAGTTGTACCAGATCCGCTTTCGTATATGATTTCATCATGTTCGACAACATGTAGAGCGGAATCGCGATGAACATGGCCATCTTTGAAAAGAGTCGCGAAATGTCCGCGTCAAACCAGCCTTTGCGGGTCAGATAATAACCCAGCATAATCATGATCATGCAGCTGAATACACCACTGAGAGAAGTTAGAAGGGCCATTGGTTAACCTCGATGCAACGGCTAGGAACGGAGAGAAACGTCATAGATTAATTCCCCTGTTAGTAAGCTCACGATCACAGTTTGTAATTTTTTGGACAGACCGCTCTCTTATTCTTCATTTTCTTGTTTATTCATTGTGATTTGCGGCGCGGCCACTACGATTCTGCAGACTTATGCACTCCCTGGACGACCTTCACTACATAATCAATTGAGGTTTCAGCTAGAGCGATGCTCCGGACTTGCGGAAACGCCTCCGTTGCAAGACCCGTGAGAACTCGTCCCGGATGCATCTCCACGAACAACTTGGTACCCATTTCGACCAGTACTTGCGTCGAGTCGTACCAACGCACCGAATGCGCAATGTTCGTAGCGATGTCATCCCGGATCCGGTCGAATACCCGCGTGGGGCGTGCTCGCCGATTGGTCACATATTGAGCGTGTGGTACGTGGGGTTCGAGGTTCTTCATCTCGTCCGTTAGCTGTTGTGCCACGCCTTCAAACAGAGGACAATGCGACGGAATCCTCACTGCCAGACGTTCCGCTTTTTTGCATCCGGTCTGGCGGGCAAGTTCCAGAACTTTGTCCATACCTTCGTTGGAACCGGCAATAACGATTTGCCGGGGCGCGTTGAGATTGCCGACAAACACCGGATGCTCCAGGGTTGTGCATTCGGCAACCAACTTTGAGACCTGCTGCTCGTCTAACCCGACGATCGCCGAAAGGCCGTAGCCGCTTGGAAACTGCTCTGCCGTCAGTTCCGCACGCCGCTGGACCAGGCGTAAGCCATCCTTGAAATCGATAGCGCCGCTCACCGTCGCCGCCGTGTACGCTCCCACGGAAAGTCCAGCCACGGCGTCGGGTTCGGCGCCTTCTGCAATCAGGCTCCGAGCAGTCGCCACACCCGCAATATAGATCGCAACCTGCGTGGCGATTGTGGATTCGAGCACTTTCTCTTCGTCGAGACCATAGGCATCGCGATGAAGAATGTCGCTGGCCTCTTGCAAGGTCACGGCCACCTCCGGATGTTCGGGCAGGGCGTGAAGCATTCCGGGGCGCTGCGAACCTTGCCCAGGAAACAGATAGGCAACCGTCACTTGAGTCCTCCTTCTTCAGGTGTCCATGGGTCTATTACCAGCTTCGGTCCGTTGCAGGTCTTCAGAAGAATCTGCTTTGACGACGGCGCAACGTACTCGCGAAGCGACACCGAGCCTACCGGCGTCTCAACTTGTATATCGACGGCGGCATCCTGATGACTAACCGTCTTCAGTAGAATCTCCGCGTCCTTCCTCGACAGGCGCTCGTGGGCACGGACAACCAAATCGAGATCGCTTTCGGAGGTTGCGGAATGCACACCGGTCGCGAGTTCAAAACCTACGCTGCCCGTCGGCCCCCAAGCCTGTTCCGGAAAGGGCCATTCCCGTGCGATCTTTTCAAGCACTCGCATAGCTGGCACGGCGCTCGTGCGGGGATTGCCGCACCATCGCCGCTGTGCCACCAGGTCCTCCGGAATCACGCGTTCGCGCACGCATCCGAATGGCACAGAAGCCGCACAACGTTCCGACCTCAACCGCCCGCGAATTCCAACCGGTATCAGATCTCCAACGATGGGAGCGCGACGAACAACTACCAGCGATGCCCGAGTCATTTCCACGCGCACCCAATCCGGTAGAGCAACATCGGACAACAAGACCTCCGCTCCGGTGATCCAGAGAAGATCGTGCGGCTGGATTCCACTCGATGCTGCTGCGTCGCGGAAGGCACTTTGATTCATGGCGTGGACGACCGGAATTCCTGAGTTATCGCTTCTACACAACTTAGTTTGAAGAGGGGCGCGGCTTCATCTCCCTGCGTACAACCGCGCCCCAGAGTTAAAAGATTTACAGAGCGGCCCACTGCTCCGTCATTTTCTTGCGCACCTCGATCGACGCCTGGCGATAGTTCTTCGCGCCTTCCGACTCAAGCCGCTTATACAGATCGCGCGGCGTACGGCGTGCGTCAGCGATGGCTTCAATCAGAACGGACTTCACTTGCTCGGTTGTCGCTGTTGACGGTTCGTCAGGACTTGCGACGTTGATGAGCTTGTAAAGTCCCCCCAGCTTGTTGAATGACTTAATGTCATACGCCATTGGGACGATCTTCTCGCTGAGCTTGTCTAGTTCTGCGACAGTGCGACGGGTAATTCTCGCCGCCGCGTCCTTGTACATGGCATGGATCAGTACTTCCGGATCGTCAAAGGCGATCATGTGGTTGGCTTGACCAGCGAGCGCCAGAAACGAACCTGACACGGCGCGGCCAACAATGAGCGCGATGACCGGGTGCCCTGCCATGCGTGCCTCGGCGTAGGCTGCAATGATGGCAGCCGCCGCCAGATGAATACCAACCAATTCTTCCCTGCGCCCGTACGCCTGATTCTTCGAATCCACCACGGTGATGATGGGACGCTTGGTACCGTTCTTATCGGCCTCGATTACAGACTGAATGGCTTTTGTTCCGTACCATCCCTCTTCCACGCCAACCTCAGCAACCCGTGCGCGGGGAAAACGGCTGTTCGGATCTGGAGCCAGCGCGATATAGGCGACCTTCTCCTGCCCCAGCGTTGCTTCCGCAATCAGCAGGGAGCCTGGACCTTCCGCCTGCTTGCCATTGCTTCCGGAGAGCGCTTCAAACCACTTACGGCCACGGCTCGTCAGGACTGTACTCATTTCGCACCACCCTTCCACGCGTTGCGGATGTCCTCACCAGTCCATTGCTTGCTGGTGTCCAATGCAGACAAACGCTGAATGTACTGTTCATAGCTGGCGCTACGCAGTCGCGCAGGCTGTCCCTTGCGGAACAGTTCTTTGACCGCCTGCGTAATTTCCTCGGCATCGTCTTCCACCAAAACATCGGCAGCGCCGGTGGCGAAACGTTGCGCACCACCACAGATTCCCCAGATGAAAGGCTTGTCTTTGGAATCGATCTCTTCAATGCCGGCTTCCTGCTCGATGACTTCAGGACCGTTCATGCTGAGGCGAGCCTGACGAGTCATGATTACGTAGCTGGAGAGTCCGGCAGCGAGCGACATACCGCCAAAGCAGCCTGTCATGCCAGCAATCACGACGATGACCGGTATGTGCTGACGTAGCGCAACCAGTTCGGCATAGATCTCGGCAATCACAAGCTCGCCGATATTTGCTTCCTGCAGGCGAACGCCGCCGCTTTCGAGCGAGAGAACGGCGCGAGTAGGAATTCCCTTTTCGTTGTCTTGGCGTGCCAAAGCGAATGCCATCGCGAGCTTCATGCCGCAAACTTCACCGATACTTCCGCCCTGGAACTTGCCTTCCATGGCGATGACCACTGCGGGCTTGCCATCAATGGTTCCCTTAGCCACAACACAGCCGTCGTCAAACTGCGGCACAATGCCCTGCATGGGCAGCCACGGCGATTCAACACGGTCAAATGGACCAAGGAGTTCGTGGAATGTTCCAGGATCGAGCAACTGCGTTGCTCTTGCCCGGGCATTCAGTTCGATGTAGCTACGACGCTCGCTCATGCGGAGAACTTCCGGGGAGAGTTCGGTGGTTGGTGTCATGATCTGCTCCCTTCGACCGCCTGCTGAAGACGCAGCGCTACCGTTCCCGGCGTTGCGCCGAAGTCATGAATGTCGATATTGGCGGCTTCTTCATAGCTTTCAAAAAAGCGGTCCAACACTGCTTTCCAAGTACCCCCAAAACCACCTACGCTGGTCTGAATCGTGACGTGAGCGGTTGCATCCTTAGAGGGCTCAAGCAGAATTTCCAAATCTCCGGAGCCGACCACACCGACGTGGAAACGCTGTGGTTTCTTTCCGGAGGTTGGATACTCAAAGCTTAGTTTTTCCATTGCTCTGCATCTCCATAATCGTCAAATAGGGCTTGCTGCACCGATGGGTTGGCAACTGAATCCAGAAACAATGTCGCGGCCAGGAGATCGGCGCTGCCTCCGGGCGAGGCATTCAATTTCAGTAACTCCGCGTCAAGTTGAAATAGCATGTTCAATCCGCGCGTTGTAGAAGTTCCTCCTTCGTGCAGGACGAGACGCGCCCCTTGCTTGGCTGCATTCAGCGCACGCATTCCGCCGCGATGCAGCAGGCAAGTGTCGTCCAACTCCGCCATGATCGCCACCAACGCGTCGAGCTTGGCATTGTTCTCTGGCATACCTTGGGAACGCGCCTTCAACAGCGCAGGGAGACCAATTCGGACAACATGCGGGAAGCCTTCCTGTGCTTCGCCGCGTGCGCCGTTCACTCCGTACTTCTGCTGTACACGAATTCCGTTCGCATCCATTTGCAGGGTGCGCGAATCCGGAAAGCGGGCTATGCTACCCGCCATCGACGCAATTGCAAGCGGTTCTGGAGTTCCCGAACAAAGCACCGCGGCCGACACCAAAAGTCCAAGCGCCCAGATTGCACCCTTGTGGCTGTTGCTACCGCCGGTTGCGGCATACATCGCACATTCGCCGTCTCTGCCAATCGAGGCCAACTGCTTTCGCAGTTCGACGCTCGGAACCTTGCCCCCCGAAGCTCCCGCCATTGCTCTGAAATACGGAAAGAGCGAGCAAGCGGAACGATGCATCAGGTCGAGGTTAAGGTCGGCATGCGCACCGCAACCGCGCTGGTCGACCAAACCGGGCTTCGGCGTCAGATCCGCCTCCTCGATCAGGGCTCGAACCGCAAGTGCGGCTAAGCTTGTTTCTAGATTGGAACCAGTGAACGCAAGCGGCGTCAGCCTTGGCGTGCTTTGCCCGTCCGGATTGAAGGAGTAAGTAGACATTTACCAGCTCCGGAACCGGGCAGGGGGCTTATACAATCCACCAGACCAGGTCACAAGATCCTTCATGCTTCCAGCAGACAGCAAAGAACGGGTGGCATCCGAGCGGCGCACGCCGAGATCTTCGGGATAAGCGACGATACCCTTGCTGCGGAGTTCGGCGACTTTCTTCCGATCCGATTTCAAGCCCACGGCTGTGACGCCGGCGACTGCAGCTACGGCTGCCCGGCGCTCTTCCATGCTGCTGGCCTTATATAGATATGCAATGCCTTCTTCGGTTGCGATGTGAGTTACGTCTTCGCCGTAGACCATGATCGGGGCCACCGGCAAACCTGCGTCTTTTCCTACCTGAATCGCGTCCAGCGTCTCAACAAAGATGGGTACTCCACCAGCCTTGAAAGTTTCAACGACCTGCACAACCAGTTTGTGGCCATGAGCCGTCGGACTATCGCTTGTAATCGTGGAGAGCCACGCGGGAGAGCTATGGCGGCGGCCATGAGCATCGCTGCCCAAGTTTGGCGCTCCACCAAAACCTGCAATACGTCCGCGCGTCACCGTCGAGGAGTTTGCCTCGGGATCAATCTGAAGCGTCGATCCAATAAAGAGATCGACTGCATAGTGACCGGCGAGTTGGCAAAACACGCGGTTCGAACGCAGGCTGCCATCGCGTCCAGTGAAGAAGATGTCTGGGCGCGCGGCAATGTAGTCACCCATTCCGTCTTCGTTACCAAAGCTGTGGATGCTCTCGACCCAGCCACTCTCGATTGCGGGAATCAGCGTGGGTTGAGGATTCAGAATCCAGTTTCGGCAGATCTTACCCTTCAAGCCGAGCTTGGCACCGTAGGTCGGCAATAGCAGTTCGACCGCCGCGGTATCGAAGCCGACACCGTGGTTAAGAGACGTAACCTGGTGGCGCTCGTAGATACCGCGAATCACCATCATTGCCGTCAGAACCTGTAGCTCTTTGATGTCACGCGGATCGCGAGTCTGGATCGGCTCCATTGCGAAGGGACGATCCGATTCCACTATTACATCCACCCAGCCCGCCGGAATATCAACGCGCGGAAGCTTGTCTACGATTTCGTTGACCTGGACAATGACAATGCCATCGCGGAAGGCAGCAGCCTCGATAAAGCAGGGTGTGTCTTCGGTGTTCGCGCCGGTATAGAGATTGCCTTCGTGATCCGCCGCCTCGGCACAGACCAGCACCGCATTGGGAATCAGATCGACAAACAATCTGGCCGACAGTTCAACGTAGGTATGGATTGCGCCCACCTCCATCTGGCCGTCTTCCACCATCTGGGCTACGCGCAAGCTTTGCGGTCCGGCAAAGCTGAAATCCACTTTCTTCGCTATGCCCTGCTCGAAGATCGCTAGATGATCCGGACGCGCGATAGCCATGATGATGAGGTGGAGATCATGTAGCTTCTTGGGATTTGCCTTGGCGAGAGATCGGGAAAGGAAATCTGCCTGCTTCTGGGTACTTTCGACCACTACTTTGTCACCAGGTACCAGGAGGGTTTCCAATGCTTCGATAATCTTATTCGTGGGCAATACTTTGCCCGTCATCCAGGGCTCGATCTGCGCCATCCGGCGCTGCTTGCCTTCGCGTCTGGTTGCCCAGTTACGAGTAGCAGCTATATCGACTGTTGCGAGGCCCATACTTTTCTCCTTTTGCGGGTGCCGCCAATTTCTGTTATCGCCAGCTACGCTCATCGAGCGCAAGGAAAGTCTTGGATCGCTGGCGATGAGACAACAATGCAGCAAGGACAAGAGATTGTGAAATCGTAAGTTGTGTACTCTGTGATAAATTTGGTAAATAGTTAAAGTTGAGGCCACTTATGGAGATCCGTCAGCTTCGCGGCTTTCTCGCTGTTGCCGACTGCCTGCACTTTCGCCGGGCAGCCCAGCTATTGCACGTGAGCCAACCCGCATTGAGCCAGCAGATCAAGTCAATCGAAGAGGAGATAGGCGTTCAACTATTGGTGCGCAACCGGCGGGAAACCTCTTTAACCTTCGCCGGGGCAATCTTCAGGGAAGATGTTCGCAAGTTATTGGCGCGCGCCGAACGAGGTGCCGAACACGCACAGCAAACTGCAAAGGGAACGGTTGGCCTCGTTCGCGTCGGCTTCATTTCAACGGCTGCGGCTGCGCACATCATGCCGCCACTGATATCACGCTTCCGTAAGGCACATCCCGAAATTGAGCTCTCGCTACAGAACCTGCTGACCTCCGACCAAGTCTCGATGCTGAACGATGGCTCACTCGATGTGGGTTTTTTCCGGCTACCGATCACGGCCCAGGATCAACTACAGACAATTCCCATCTACAAGGAAGCACTAGTATTGCTGCTCCCGGAGTCAGATCCGCTGGCTAGAAAACGCTCTCTGCATCTGAGCGATCTGAAGCATTCGTCATTCGTCGTTTACTCGCGTAGCCATGCTCCGGGTTATCACGATTTCATTTTGCGCATTCTTAATGATGCGGGTTTTAGCCCGATCATCTCGCAAGAAGCCGGGGAGATGTACACGCTGGTATCACTGGTATCGGCGGGTCTTGGGATTGCGCTGGCACCCATTTCTACACGGAACTATCGCCTCCCCGGCATCGTAGCGCGCCGGGTTCCAGGGCTACCCTTTGCCGAGGTCGCACTCGGTTATCGCGATGAGACTTTGACGCCTGCTTGTCGACTTTTCGTTGACCTTACGCGTGAACTCCACAGTGCCGGACTTTGGGGAAAATAGCCAATGGAACTCCACCAGTTGCGCTGTTTTCTCGCCGTGGCCGAATTGCTGAACTTCAGCAGGGCCGCCGAGCAGATCCACCTCAGTCAACCCGCTTTGAGTATTCAGGTTCGAGTATTGGAAAAAGAACTCGGCGTGAAGTTGTTTGAGCGTACCCATCAAAAGACCACATTGACCGATGCAGGGAAGATATTCCAGGCGGAAGCTCGCAACATATTGGAGCAAGCGGCTCAGGCTGTGAGGAATGCGCAACTGGCAGCGGCTGGCAAGATCGGCCAATTACGCATTGGTTTCATTTCTACTGCGGCTGCCCACATCGTTCCCGCGCTGGTCTCGGAGTTTCGGAAATCGCATCCGCAGGTCGAACTGGAACTTCGTCATGCGCTTACGGCTGAGCAGATAGAGCTTCTCGAAAACCGCACGCTCGACATCGGATTCTTTCGAGTCCCCATTATTGAACAGGGGGAGATCATAACCATTCCGGTTCACCGCGAGCCATTCAAGGTATTCCTCCCTTCCTCCCACCCGTTGTCGCACCGGAGCAAGCTGCAGTTGAGGCAGCTCGACGGAGCAGAGTTCGTCGTCTATGCGCGAAAGAATGCACCGGGCTTTCACGATCTTCTGATCAACTTATTGAAGGATGCGGGAGCGGTTCCGGCTTCGATCTATGAAGCAAACGATATGTACACGCTGGTTTCGCTAGTCTCCGCAGGCGTCGGCATCGCGATCGCGCCTGCATCGGTCGTCAATTACCGGTTACCTGGAGTTGTTGTCCGGGACGCCGGTCGTTTGCCCATGTCCGAGGTAGCACTGGGCTACCGTAAGGGATTGAAACATCCAGCGGCGCAGGCGTTTATAGACCTGACGCTAGCGGCCCATCAATTTGGATAATGTCCTCATGAGAGAAGGGACGGTTTCTGCTTCTGGCCAAGGCCGGAATACACCGCGCCGAATCGCTCGGATTATACTGTTCTTGAGCGATCTGATCCTTTCCCGGCTCCTACCTCTCGTGTCCTCTAAAGATCGAATTGCTGACAGTTCGAGATTTAGGGTTTTTCAGCCTGGTTCGTGGCTTGCTGTTTCACAAACTCGAACGTGCAGGGACGGCCAACGATGCCGAGGCCTTGGTCCCTGGTGCCCGTACCCTCGTTCTCTTTGAACTGGGCCTTGAGGTTGTAGCCATACTCCTCACCCTTGGCGGCGAAGACACCACGAGCATATTTTCTGGAGGCGACTATGCCTGAGGCGGATATCTTGGCGTGTCCGTCTTTCGCGACCTTGCCTTCGATGAGCAGGTAGCCGGGTTCCCCCGCCGTGCCGCGCTCCCCGCGAAGATTGCCATTCTGAATGACACTGTCAAACCGCCAGGTGTAACCCTCGGTACTCCCTTTGGGTGGGCAGGTGAGCTTGGTGTGCCACGTGCCGTCGAAAGGTTCCTCTGCAAACGAAATCCCTGGCAATAGCACCAGGACGCAAACCACTAGAAGCAGGATTGCTTTCCGCATTTTATTGCCTCCGGTCGGCCATCGTAGCGTAACGAATCGGCGATGATGGCACGGTTGAAACAAACACTCTTAATTGGAATCAATACCTACAGCCCGGCGGGCAGAAATCGAGCCTGCCGCTTTACTGCAAGATATTGGTTGGCTCCGCTCGGGCGACTCCTAATGCAAAGCGTGCCCTGACTCATCCGCGCCAGCATCTGGTCCCGCGGGCCAGCCGAGATCTCATCCAGGCAGTCAGATCGCGTCTAATCACGATCTGACTGGCCGTGCGGGAATACTATCGCAGTATCTCCGTGAGTGGAAACTTGGAAACATCCACGGTTACCTGTGATGTGAGTTGGTTGATAAGACGGAACATATCCCGGTTCCAGTATTGGTTATCCGTGCCGTCTGCGTTCTTCTTGTCAGCAATTCGATAAATCGTCCCTCTGTAGCTCACTTCGATAATTGGCTCGGTTTCCTGATCCTCGGGCGCACCGGTTAAACGCAACAACGGAATCCGCTCAATAGCAGGAACTGCATCCAGAAATCTAGGTGGATTCTTCAACTGCTGGTCCGGAGGAACATTGCGGCTGTTGGGAACGATGGGGTTGGCGTGCGCTAGCGTATCGTATGGGATCTGTTCCTGAGCTGCGGCCGCCATCAGTCCTATCAAAGAACGCATCACCAGATGAGCGGATATTCCATATGTCCCCGGAGTTGAGTTGCACGCGTCCCGATGATCTGTGCTGCCCTCGATGGCAAAACCCTGAGCGAGGCTCGCGAGAATCACGCCAAGCGCGGGCCCCTGCTTAAATTCTCTCATTTCAGGGTCATTCAGAATCTCCTCTTTAATTTGCCCAATGTGTGGCAAGAGCTTTGTACCTTCCGCGTGCAGCGGATAGAGGGAGAACATGGGACTAAATACTTTCTCCCCGAGAAGCCATTTCGTTCCGACGTGTTCCCAAACGGCGTTCTTTTGTGAGGCGGTTACAAGGTCCTGGGCTTTTGGAGAGTTCGTTGCATTTTCGTCCAGCCCCGAAGCGCTGTTATAGGGTATGAAAGTGTTTGTGCCCCGAAGCAGCAGGTAGCCGTGCCTCTGGAGCCAATACACCAGCGCGTTGATCCTCAGAAAGGTTACATAGCTGGAGAGTGCGTCCGGATCACGGAGATAATCAGTGTCAGGGGTGCCATCCGGTTTGAGATAAACCGCTGGGGGTACATTCCGAATTGTCTCGACAGTGCAACCCTGCGCAGAACTCCGGGTAAGCTCAACTCGATCCACCATCAGGCGTAAGAGTTGATCTGCTCGCCAGCCCTGTTCGTATAGTATGTAGAACGTTTCTGCTGGGACCGGCTTCAAGAGGAGGCGAGCGTTAGTTTCGTCATTCACCGGGACAAATGTGAATATTGGATCGTGTTCATAACTTGCAAAAGGAGTTCCTCCGCCGGCTGGCCCTCCGATAATCGGATTTGAGTTTCCGACCGCATAAGAACCAGTTCCCGTCAGGGACGTTTGCATCCTATAGGCACTTGTAATCTGGCCAATCTTAAAGAAATAAGTAGGATCGCGGTTTTGGAGTCGCGCCAGATTCAAGAGTACCTCTCGATTCGAGGTTTCCGCGTAGACCCTCTCAAAACCCACGAAGTCCGTCTTTAGACGTTTCACCGCACAGCCGCACATACTCAGTGACAGAAGGCCGATAAGAAACAGCCGTAAGTGGGTGCCTCTTAACCTGGCTGGTGAAAGGAGCCCAGCCGTCAGGTACGTGATACGGTCAAGCATTCTTGATTTCATCGCGACTCCAGCAAGATGCAAATTGAAACTTCACGGGGCCCCATAAAAGACTGCGCAATACGGAAGCAAGATGCCTCATGTCTCCCAGATGAGGGGATTAGTAATCGACACCCTGCCAGTAGTTCGGCGTGTTAACGATCTCGTACTTGTTGGGGTTAGCCTTGACGAGGGCGTTGGCGGTCGAGTTCCAGACCGTGGCGTGGCCCGCTGCGCCGGTGCCGCCAACATTGTTGTTCTGCACCACCGATTGGTCGAGCAGGTAGTTGCTGAATCCCTGGCCGTTCTGGGAGATTTTGTTCTCTTGTTGGTTCCAAGCGGCGTGCTGGGCATCGTTGGCAGCCTCGGTCGCGTTCATGCGGGCGGTGGCCTGCGCGCCGATCTGATGGATCTGGCCAATGTACTGTTGTGCGCTGTTCATGATCTGTTGGTCGCTCTGCTGCTTCTGCTGTACTTGCTGTGCAATTTGCCGCTTGACTACCTCTTCGTTCACCTTGTAGGTGACAATGATGGCAGTCATTTGATCCTTCTCTTTGTCTGCTATAGCCGTGGGAAGCAAGGCATGGTCGAGCAACACCGAATAGCCTCCAAAGCTGGGGATGGGATCCATGGCGCACATCATATCGTCGAAGGCCTGCATACCTTTTCCGTCGGGGTCCATTTGCCCCATGGCGTGGACGCAATGATTGCCTTTCGCGGCCTGCATGGGCAAGATCTTGTCCACCTGCATCTTCGGTGGCTTCTCGCCACCGGCACGGCACCAGGCTTGAAACACGTTGGTAAACTCCTTCGTCAGATCGCCGCGGAAAGCATAGACGACGCTGCCGGGGGCGATGACTTGAAGGTGCCTCCTTTGCGAATTTACCTGGAAAGGGTTGGAAGGATCGACAGCGGGGCGCGACATGCCCATACCAAGTTGCTCGCCATTGGGACCGCGTACAATGACGGCGCTTCGGCCGCTATGCGGGTCCAGCTGCCAACCGTCCGGGACGGAGATGCTGGCGGAGTTGTCAGGCGCCGTCACTGTGTGCAGTGGCACGGGAGATTTGGGTGGGGCACCCGAGGCCGAGCCACTGCCGCCCATTGTGCCAGATGGAGTGCCGGATGGAGATTGGCTCTCGCCGGGATGCCAGGCGGCGAGCAACTGCTGCAACATGGGGTTCGCAGTCTTGCTGAAGTGGTCAGCGGAGTCGGAAACTAAACCCACCTCAAGCTGATTAGGCCCGGTTAGCGCGGCGATGACCATACCGGCCATCGGCCTGTTGGCCTGCGCATGGTCGACGACGGTGAAAAACACTCCAGAAGAGTTCGTACCCTTGACGCGGAAGACCTGACCTACTTTGGGCTTTTCGCCGCAGGCTTGATGGACTTGGCTCAGAACCTTGGCCATGGCAGCGGGCAGAGTCGTAACCCCATCGACGCGTCCGTATTCGATGATGCCGCCCTGGGCGGTGGTGATATTGGTCAGCGGCGCCGGATTCGGCGCATTCGCCTGACTCGATCCCTTGCAGGAGCACAGAGCCAGCGCACATAACGTGAGAAATGCGGAAAGTGGTCTTGCAACACGCATGATGACAATCTCCTTCGCCTTATAAGAGCCAAATCGCCGCCAGTGCCTGGAACTGAATTCAGAGCTGTGCCGCTAGATGCGGTCGAGGTTATCCCTGTCCCTCCGGGAAGCCACGCACTGAACGCTTCTGCAACATCAGGTTGACCGTTGAGCCAAAATGAACGCGTTGCCGAAACTGTCTTTCGTCTTTTATCGACCCGCGCATTCTATAACGATTGCGACTTCACTCCTGACTACAAACTTTGTCTCCTGTTCCATTTCGGTAATCCGCTCTACTTGAGTTAGCGAAAATAGGAGGCGGAATGCCTCAAGCTTTTTTGCGAACGATGACACAACAGAACTGATTAGCCAGGGTTAGAAATAAGTGCCGAGTCTTCCCGACGGGAAGGGATATACTCGGGCAGTTCTCTTCTCGGAACGCGTATGAAAGCATATACGGCTGCCGTTATAGTCTCGTTGCTTCTTACTTGCGTATCGCTGGCTCCGGCGCAGACCCGGCGTGCCCTGTTGGTTGGCATCAATAACTACCAGCCAGCGGGGACGCAGGCAGAGCATCCGGCCGGATGCACTTATGGCCGCTGCGAGTTGGGGGCCTTCGAAAATCTGGACGGCGCGGTCAGTGACGCTGAAGCTATGGCCGATCTGCTTACCGGTCCGAAGTTCGGTTTTGCGGTCGGGAATGTGGTTCTTCTGACCAATCCAGATCCAGTTCGCCCCCGGTTTGGCGTGGTCGTTCTGCCCGCTGCGCAGACCTCGCGCGACGGCATTCTCGCGGCCATGCGGAAGTATCTCGTGGATGTGCCACAGCGAGGTGACACGGTGGTCTTTTATGCCGCCAGTCATGGCTCACTGCGCATCAACAGTAAGGGCAATAAACTCACGGTGCTGGTGAATGGCAAGTACGTCCACGCCGACAGCACGCTTGTGCCCGCTGACGCATACACGGGCGGCTACGACGTCCGTGACCGCGAGATGACTCGCATTTTCAATGCCTCCCTGGACAAGGGAATTCGTCTCACGGTGATTCTTGACAGCTGCCACAGCGGCGGCATCAGCCGTGGAATCGGCCCAAAGTACCGTGAGCGAATGTTGCCCTTTGACCCGCGCGACATCGCCGAGTCTCCCGATGTACTTTCCAACGGACAACCGCACCCGGCGCCCACTGAGAGAAATGACAATCCCGCCTTGGTACTCTCCGCTGCGCAGCAGGACCAGACAGCCAAGGAAATGCCGCTTTCAGCCACCATCACCGAGCCGCACGGAGCCTTCACCGCCGCATTGATTGAAGCACTGCAGGCATTACCCGCCGACACTTCCGCCTTGGTTCTTTATCAGCGTGTAAAGGCCGTGCTCGAAGGCAGTGAAGTTCCAGATCAGGTACCCGATTTGGACGCCAACGCGGCGCGCAGGCACCAGCCGCTCTTCGGAGGAGCGGCGGCGAATTCTGACAAGGTCCGGGCCGCGGCACTCAAGACTGATGATAACGGCGCCGTGTGGTTGGATATCGGCCGCGTCTCCGGTATTGGGATCGGCAGCGAGTTCGTGTCGGCAAAATCGAATGAGAAGGGTCAGACTGTTCGGCTTCGTGTTGCCGCTCTGCAAGGAATCACACGTTCCTCGACCTACGTCATCAGCCCTTCCGGCGCCAAGGTTGCACCCGGGGAGATCTTTGAGCTGGCAAAATGGAATCCGGTAGAATCGGCGCCGTTGCGCGTCTGGCATTGGCCGTCGAATCTGTCTCAAGGTAAGATTCTCGCCGCCGTGGCGGAGATCAAGGCCGCCGGGGCGACATCGGTCGCCGATCCTGCCGAGGAGTCCTGGACTCACATCCTGTGCTGGGATGGTGCGAACTGGACCTTGCAGGAAGCAGGCGCAGCCTCTCTTGTCAGCCTTGGCGCACCACTGCGAGCGAAGGCAATTAGGCAACATCTTCCAGCAGGCGCAAGACTCTGGGCGAACCTTCCACCGTCGAAGGAGTTGGTTGCAAAGCTGATTGTGGACGAGGGAAACAACAACGTCCAGACCACGACCGGCCTCGCCAATGCACACTATGCTCTAACGGGAGTTCTCACCCCGAATGGACCGGCTTATGCCTGGTTTCACAAGAGCGAACTTGTGTCGGGTCCGGCACCCGGTGGCCGGAATGACCACAGCCCCGGCTGTTCCTCGGGATCACAATATCCGATACGCAGCGACTGGGTGGCAACCGGTAACGCAGGCATCCTCCAGGCGAGCGCCACAGCATTGAATACCTCCGCATCGCTGCTGGCCAAGGTTCACGGTTGGCTTGAATTGGCGAATAGTCCCACCGGTACATCCAGTCTCGGCTATTACTCACTGGCTCTTTTTTCCGCATCGGGCGAAACGCCGCTCGCCCCCGATGAACCCGTGCATCAGGGCGACCTGTTGAAGATTGGGTTGCGCTCCAGTAGACATGTTGTAGAGAAACGCTGGGTCTATATTCTCGACATCGATTGCCAGGGCAAAGGGACGGTTATTTATCCGGGCAACTACACCGAAAATCAGTTTCCCAACGCGGCTGACAATGGCCGTCAGTTTCTCCTACCCGGCGCACGCACTCTGCGCGTCGGGCCTCCCTATGGGATTGACACGCTGGTTCTGCTGAGCACTGCACAGCCGCTGCCCGATCCTGACGTACTGAACTTTCAGGGTGTGACCTCACGCGGCGTGCAGCGTTCGGAATCGCCCCTTGAAAAGCTACTGAACCAGACTAGCGGCGGAATGCGTGGATCTCCCGGAGAGGTGCCGACCGACTGGGGCATCGAGCTAACGACAATCCGCAGTTTCGGTCTGCACGCGCAGTAAGCTGGAGGCTTGGTCAGCTCGATCTTTGCCGCTTTCGATGACGTCTTTACGGGTAAGCCCGAAACCGGATTCTTCCACCCTTGTCGTGATGAAACTGCGTCACGGATGGAAACCAAATTTAGGCGTCGTAGAAATGGTGGGACGCCCAGTCACTCGCGTACGGAGAACTTTCTTGCAGACATTTCCTCACCGCCGTTCGCTGCTTACTCTACTAATTGGCGTTGTGCTGTGTTGGCTGCCTCCATCTGCTCTGGCACAGCAGGAACTCAGTGTGCCGAGGCCGGATGGGCACACAACGCCGCTATTGCTGTATCCCGCCGTAGGAGCGGATTCAGCGTGCGCTCCGCTGGCCGTCATCTCGCACGGCGCAGGAAGTTCAGAATACGGATATCGCTACCTTGCCGAGGCCATGTCGCGGCTTGGTTACACAACCGTCGTCATGGGTCATCGCGAAAGTGGAATGCCGGCCCTGCGAGCGGACATGAGAGAAAAGGGTTTGATGCAAGGATTGCGGGCGCTGGTCGCCGATCCAGCGGCAGAGCAAGCGCGCCTTCTCGATGTTGGCGCGGCACTGAAATGGGCAGATGGCCAATGCGCCGCGCCGTTCCGGGTTCTGCTTGGTCATTCCATGGGCGCCGAAACAGTCATGCTGGAAGCGGGCGCGAAGAACATGATCGGGGTAACGTCTCCCCCGGCTGGGCAAGACCGCTTTGATGCCTATGTCGCCCTTTCGCCTGAGGGGCCGGGCATCGTGTTTCCCAAAGATGCGTGGAGCGGCATTCGCAAACCGATCTTGATACTTACTGGGACGCGCGACGAATCTCTGAAAGGTGGGCCTCAGGCTCGCCTGATTCCCTGGCACAATCTACCCGGTAGCGCGGGAAAGTGCCAATGGATGGGCGTAATCGACGGTGCCACACACATGAACTTTGCCGGCAACGGCCCGGGATACGAGCCAGTTGCAGTAACGGCGACACAGACAATTACGGCATTCCTGGAAAGCGTGAATAAGAAGTTCTGTGCACTTCCGCCTTCTACGGGCCAGATGAAGCTGCAAGGAAAATAGGAGTTGAATATAGAGAGTTCTCCTGTGCGGTTGCCAGAGAAGAGGGCAAGATGGACTGGTCAAAGAAGGTACTGGTTGCAACATGCCTAAGCGTGACGCTTCTGGCGGGCGTGACAGTTGCCCGCGCGCAGAATGCATCCTTGCGCGAACAGCTCAACGAGCACGAACAAAAGCTAAGTGAGGCGCGTGCGGCTCACCACACGAGAGACGAAGGGATGCAACTGATTGCGCTGGGCTATCTTTACCGGCAGTCAGGAAAGATGCAAAAGGCGCTGGAATGTCTGAATCAGGCCTTGTCTATCGAAAGGAATTCGGGTAGTCAGGCCGCACAGGCAATGGCGCTGAACACCATGGGCAAGGTGTACTCGGACATGGGGCAGGAGAACAAGGCTCTGGCGCTGTTCAGCCAGGCGCTGCCGGTGTGGCAATCCATGGGGATCCGGCAGTCCGAAGCCAACACTCAGACTTACATAGGCCGGGCGTACAACAATCTTGGGCAGAGGCAGGAGGCGCTGAAGCACCTGAATGAGGCTCTATCCATTTGGCGAGATGTTGGGAGCCGGGCAGGCGAGAGGCGTGGACGGCCGCACCTCAGCCTCGGGGAGTTGATGGAGCTGAAGCGTTTGAAAGATTCACTGCCGAACTTACAGGAAATGGCCGGACGTGCCGGTGAGGCAAACACGCTGGATAACCTTGGAAGAACGTATTCCGACATGGGGCAGGGGAAGGAAGGACTGAAGTATCTCGCCCAGGCGCTACCGATGTGGCGCGAAGCCGGCGAGCGGAATGGAGAGGCGCTCACGCTGAACGATATGGGCAGAACCTACGCCGACCTGGGACAGAAGCAGAATTCACTGGAATTCTATAACCGGGCATTGTTGCTATGGCGCGCGATTGGCAATCGGCAGGGCGAAGCGATGACGCTGAACAGCATTGGGCGGCTGTATCGCGATCTTGGGCAACACCAGACCGCGCTGGAATATTACAACCAGGCGCTGCCGATGTGGCGCGAAGTGGAAAATCGCAACGGCGAGGCGCTGGCGCTAAACGATATCGGTAGGGCCTATGCCGACCAAGGGCAGGGGCGAAAGGCGCTGGAATACTTCGACCTCGCGTTGCCCATCTGGCGTGAAACGGGAAGCCGTCGCGGTGAGGCGGCGACGATGAACAATGCCGGGAGAGTCTGGTCTGACCTGGGAGAGACGGGGAAGGCACTGGAGGTAGACATCCAGTCGCTTGCCATATGGCGCGAGGTAGAGGACCGCCGTGGCGAAGCGCTCGCGCTGATGACCATTGGCTGGGCGTACTATGCGGGCAAGCAGACCGACAAGGCGCTGGCAAGTGAACTGGCGGCGCTGGCGCTGGCGAAGTCCTCCGGCGACCCGGAGATCGAAGGAGTGATTGAGACTAGTTTGATGATCGGCTTCCGCAATGAACATCGCCGCGAAGAAGCAATCCTCTTCGGAGTCGATGCGGTGAACAGCTACCAGCAGATTCGTAAGAATATCTCCGGACTCGACAAGGATCTTCAGGCTGGGTTTGTGCGCTCGAAGTCACTCACTTATCGAATGCTGGCAGAGCTGCTGGTGCAGGCAGACCGGCTCGGAGAAGCCGAACATGTTCTTGACTTGCTCAAGGAACAGGAGTTGAAAGAGGTAGTTCGGGGAGCGGCAGACCGGGCGGAGGCCAAGGTCAAGCCCTTGGAGTTGACCAGCGCCCAGAGAGAAGCGGAAAGCGAGCTTTCGACCCCTGAAAAGTCGGCAACTGCATTGACGGACATGAATATGGAACTCGCAAAGCTGCAAGCGAGAACCGAGCGCACCCCCGAAGAAACTGCTCGCTTGAAAACCCTCGAATCAAAGATCGAAGCGGGAAATGGAGAGGTTTCGCAATTCTTCAGGAAGACTCTCTATCCGGAACTTGCGCGGAAGGCTGGAGCACAGGATGCGAACGCATTACTGAGCAAGGAAAAGTCGGAAGTTAGCCGCCTGCAGAATACCCTGGCGAAACTGGGTACGAATGTGATGGGCATACGGCTGTTACTGGGAGATGAGCACGCATACGCGATTGTGGTGACCGTGCAGGCACGAAAGAAGTACGAACTTCCAACTTCTCCAGAGGAGTTGCGCAGCAAAGTGCTGCAGGTGAGGGACGATTTGCGCAGGCCATCGTCCAATCCAAAGCCCCACCTGGCGGAGTTATACGCAATCACCGTCGCGCCACTCGAAGAGGAACTCTCGGCTCTGGAGCGGAACTCCCAAGGAAAAGATGTTGCCCCAATACTGCTATGGTCCTTGGACGGCGTAGTGCGTTACCTTCCCATGGCTGCATTGTTCGACGGCAAGCAATATATGGCCGAGCGTTTCAATAACGTCCTTTTTACTCCCGAAAGCTACGGGCACCTGAGCGGCTCGTCTGATGCCGGCAAGTCTTCTATTCATGTGCTGGCGATGGGCCTATCAAAGAGTTATGGAGGATTGCCGGCTTTGCCCGGCGTGCTGCGGGAACTTGATGCGGTGGCGCATGACCCGAGCGTTCCTGAATCCCACGGCCCACTGGACGGTCTTCTTCTGCCCGATGAGCGATTCACATATGCGGCGTTGAAGGCACAGCTCGGCTCAGGATCTACTTTTCCCGTGGTTCACATCGCCAGCCATTTCGTTCTCGAGACTGGAAACGGGGCAGAGCCCTATCTGATGCTCGGCGGAGAAAACGGCAGCGAAGCCGCAGGGTTTCCTCTCACTCTCTCAAAACTAGAGGATTCCACGATCAGCTTCCATGAAACAAGACTCCTGACCCTCTCAGCCTGCAGCACGGCGAAAGGCGACGTGGCAAAAGACGGCCTGGAAATGGATAGCTTGGGAATGATCGCTCAGCAGAAGGGCGCTGAGGCGGTGCTGGCCACATTGTGGGATGTTAATGACGCAAGCACTAGCCAGTTAATGAGCGACTTTTATACGCGTTGGGTAAAGAGCCCAACCGCTGGCAAGGCGGAGTCGCTGCGCCAAGCACAGCTAGCGTTCTTGCGAGGGCACCACGAATCTTTGCCTACGGGGAGCCATCGCGGAGTTCAGGCTATAGAAGATGATCCATCCTTAAACCATGGCACCGACTATTCTCATCCGTTTTACTGGGCTCCGTTCATCCTGATTGGGAACTATCAGTAGCTTTCGGGGGTATGCGATAATTCACCGCTAAAAGCCGTCTACGGGAGTAATTATGCGCAATTTCGGAATAGGTCTTCTAATCATCTGCATATTTTCATTTCTTCTGCCGGCGCACGCCATTGATGGAATTCCACCCGCAGGCGAATCGCCGCAATACCTTTTGCAAGGCACTGTCGTGGGGCCCAAAGGGATTCCCGTTCCTGGAGCGCGCGTTGATCTGCGCAATGAAGCAGATGAAATCATGGCGGATACGTTGACGGATGTGGACGGTAAGTTCGCGCTCTTCGGCATTCGCTTCCCATCCGGCAGCTACCTGATTCACGCTTCCGCAGTTGGGTTCGACGGCGATGAAAAGAGGTTTGAGATCGACAAAGATTCCCAGACCAATCTGAATTTCTCGCTGACGCTGAAATTTCCAGTCAAGGCGCGAGGTATAAGCTCCCGCTTCACGGTTGTGCGGATTTTTTATGCAACCGACCGGAAGCAGGAAAGGGATGCGCAATCGGTGCGATATGCCGGGGCAAGGTCGGACGCGGGCACCCTTACCTATGGCGCATGTGAAGTCAGCATTCCGGAGACCCATTCTTTTGCCAAACTCGAACGGCCTTCGATCTGGAGATTTGAATTCCGCGCCGACCCTGAAAAACATTTCATGTTGCAGAAGGTCGAACCCGAGGCCAAGGACCAGTTCTTCAAGGAGATGTCAAAATCCGTAGCGGCATCACCAACAAAGGACGCTTTTGTTTTCGTTCACGGTTACAACGTGAGCTTTGAAGATGCCGCGATCCGCACCGCGCAGCTGACCTATGATTTCGGTTTCAAAGGCGCGCCAATCTTATACAGCTGGCCGTCCAAGGGTAGCCTTTTGGGATATCTTTCCGACGAGGAAAACGTCGCGCAAACAGTCGGCAACCTGAAGCAGTTCCTGGAAGAGGTTGCGTCACAATCCGGCGCTACCGTGGTTCACCTGATTGCACATAGCATGGGCAATCGTGCCCTTTTGCCGGCAGTCGCACAACTCGCGTCCGACCCTCATTTCAAGGACTTCAAGAAGTTTCATGACTTAGTGTCTGCTGCGCCGGACGTGGACCGCGGTGTTTTCATAAACCTCGTCGCGCAGATATTGAAGCCAACGAGCTCCAGTATTGCTCTCTATGTTTCACGGCAGGATCAGGCCTTGGCTGCGTCACACTTGCTGTTCCATAAAGAGCAGCGGGCGGGGGAAGGCGGAAACCAATCAGTCGTCATGCCAGGCTTGGATACGGTTGATGTTTCAGAGGTAAACATGGACGCTCTTGGGCACAGTTATTACGGTGATAACCGTAACGTAGTTTCGGACCTTTTGGAGTTCTTCGAAGGCAAGCACCCTCCGCGGCAAGGGCTCACGCGAGTCTCGGTTGGGAGTCTTGGCTATTGGCTGATGCGTCCCACAAACTAAATATAGCCGGGGGTTCTCCTTTTGTTAGGCTAGCGCCTGTTTCTCTTTCCGATTTATCATCATTACATGACTGATGAGACGCCAATTCGGCTGACACAGACGGTCGCTGCCGCAGGTTGAGCGAGCAAGCTAAGTCCAGCGGTGCTGGACTCTGTGCTTGGGAAATTAGCCCGGCAGCATGACCCGAATGTTCTCGTCGGCTTTGACAAGGCCGACGACGCTGGCGTGTATCGTCTCACGCCTGAGCTGGCGCTCGTCCAGACGATTGATTTCTTCACTCCCATCGTGGACGATCCGTTCACCTTCGGACAGATTGCTGCGACAAACGCCCTCAGCGACGTTTACGCCATGGGTGGCACGCCTCGTTCGGCGCTCGCCGTGGTTTGCTTCCCTGAAAAGGCAGATACGGCAATCCTTGAGCGCATTCTCGCCGGTGGGCTCAGCAAAATGATGGAAGCCCAATGCACG
>Ga0302319_10005219_pt1 | contig 26212 bp, 13 predicted proteins | sample Bog_T0_2_FD_203319 | JGI IMG/M metagenome (GOLD analysis project Ga0302319, IMG submission 203319) | Peat permafrost microbial communities from Stordalen Mire near Abisko, Sweden - Bog_T0_2 | ecosystem: Environmental > Terrestrial > Soil > Wetlands > Peat | place: Sweden: Abisko, Stordalen Mire...
TCTTGCCAATATGTATGGGGGCTAACGAGCAATGCAGCCAGGAGCGCCGCGGCAACTTTGTCGGCGAAGGAGCCGTGGCACGCCACGACGTAAGAGCACGCAACTATCAGGAGCAGGGCGAGGGCAGCGGCAACCGGTCCAAAATGGATGCTGAGCGCTCTGATATTACCCATTGAAGCAGGCGTGATATCGGAAGACGGTGACTGCACAAGGTGCAGCCATTGGGAGAATCCCTGCACACCGACAAGTCCAAACGACAGGACCAGGAGGGCTGAAGCAGCCGCCAGATTCCATATCGCCATTCTCTTTCGGTGGGCAGCCATGAGCGCCAAGGGAAGCAGACCGGTCAAATTAGGTTTCCACGCGCACAAACCGAGAATGACTCCGGCACCGGCATCGCCTCCTGCAACGTTTCGGGAAAACGCGTACCCGACGAGCAGGGTAAGCAGGAGCGTATCCTGGCCCAACACGATGGACCAGAGGAACGGGTAGAAAACCGTCAGCGCAATCCGAACGGCGGGACGGTTAACCGAAGGAACGTTAAGCCAAACAGGAAGCTTGAGGACCAGTGTGCCGAGCAGTCCCAGATTTCCCAGTAGTGCCAGCGTCGCAGCCTGGTGATATGAGAACCAAGTGAACGGAATGTAAAGAAACGCCTCGAATGCAGGTCGGATAAAATAATTGGCGTCGAACGGACTCATTCGCTCGCCTTCGTGCCGCAATTGCACGATCAGAGACTGATATGCGGCTTTATCATAAATGTGCGCGATCTGGCCGGACGCCGCCAGTTTGCCCCCCAGGTAAAAAGGCATAAAATCATGCTGACCCTCTTGCCTCACATGCCGGAAAAGGAGCGTTCCAATCAGCAAGAGCAACACTCCGACTACGATGTTTGCCGCCTTTCCGACCGAAAGTCTATTCATCACGCTTTCCCCTTGAGGCCCGATTACAAATGCGGCGGGATACGCGAGTCACATCCGGCAGTGCCCCGGAAGGGACAGGGATGACGCAACACAAAGACCGACTCAGTTCGGCGCAGTGGCCGAAAGCGACTCGTCGTCTTCTCCCGGCTCCTTAATAATGCGGTGCAGATAACCCCTTGAAATCTGCAGGTTGCGGGCTGCCAGGGTCTTGTTCCCGTTGCACTCCTGAATCGCCCTGTGCGCCAGTTTAATCTTGTAATCCTGCATCTGATCGTCGAAGGAAGCTCCAGGCAGGGAGTCCCCCAGACCCAGAAGATCCGGGTGCTGCATTGCCGTGGGCAGATCCTTGGGCTGGATTGTGTCGTCGTCGCTCAGGATGATGGCGCTTTGGATCACGTTCTCGAGTTCGCGCACATTACCCGGCCAGGCATATTCCAACAGAAGCGCCATCGCATTTGGCGTAATCCTGGTCATCGAACGATTGTAGATCCGGGAATAGTGTTCGAGAAAGTGTTGTCCCAGCTGGGGGATATCTTCGGTGTGGTCACGCAACGGTGGAGACTTGATACCCATGACGTTAACTCTGTAGTAGAGGTCCTGGCGAAACGACCCCGCTGCGACCATCTCCAGCAGATTTCTGTGCGTGGCGAACAGCAGCCTGGCCTGCAGAGGAATGGGCTGGCTGCTTCCGAGGCGGCTAAACTCTCGTTCCTGTAGAACTCGTAATAGCTTTACCTGAGTGTGCGGGCTGAACTCTCCAATTTCGTCGAAAAACAGGGTCCCGTTTCCAGCCTCTTCCAGGTATCCTTTACGCCGGGCGGCGGCGCCCGTGAACGCCCCCCGCTCAGTGCCAAATAACTCCGATTCCACCAGCGTCTCCGGAATCGCTCCGCAGGAAATCGCTACAAACGGGCGATCCTTTCGAGCGCTCAGATTATGAATAGAACGCGCGATCAACTCCTTGCCCGTTCCGCTTTCGCCTGTAATGAGAACGGAAGCCTCCAGTTTGGCGACTCGCCGAATGAGATCGTAGACCACCTGGGAGCGCGCGCTGGAACCGATCAATTGACCGCATCCGGAAGGAACGAGGAGACGGCGAACTCCTTCAAGCTCTCGCTTCAGGACGGCAAACTCATGTGCCCGGCGAACAACAATTTTCAGCTCCGGAAGAACGGGTGGCTTCCGAATACAGTTGTAAACGCCCCGTTGCACCAGATCCATCGCCGTCTCCCGACTGTCATCGTCCGTCATCACCACAACGGGCGCGCCGAAGTCTCGGATTTCATCGAAAAATCCGAGTTGTTCCTGAATTGGATACGTATTGGAATCGAGGTCCAGGATGAGGACGTCACATTGATCCCGCGAAATGATTTCCCTGATCCGGTCCATGCGCCGTTCGACGGTGACGGAGAAATCGGCGCCGAGCGTGGGCGCGAGGAGGAATTTCAAATCCATATCCTGCGAATATAGAAGGAGCCGAATCATCTGAATTGAGAGTTAACTACCCAGCATTACTTGCATCGAGAGAGATCACTGTGCCCCTCGATGCGGTTTTCCCGTCAGCCATACAGCAGTTATGTGGCCATTCTGAACGCTGGAAGAATGCCGTGGACTGAGCGCAACCTCGACTGCGCGCTCTCCAGTGGCACGGAAAGAAGCGCTTCCATGACCGCATTTGGTCAGCAAGGTCAGGCCGAATATAATGCTATGTCAATTCAACTGAATGCGTTTACAATATGACAGGCCGCTTTCACCTCGCATTTCGCGAACTAATAGCGTGATTTCTCTGTAACTTAAGTGAGGTTACAGAGATTAGACTTCTGCCTGACTGCCGATTGCCCATGCTTTGCAACCGCTGGCGCTCTACACCGTTTCCCGGGTGACATGGTACGTGCTTTGCAGCGGCTGCGCCGTTAGTCCGGCCTTATAATATTCGCCGTCACCTCTGGCGAAGGCTCTATGGCTGTCGAACGGATTGGCTCCGGTGGACAGTCCAGTTGTCTTTGTAAAGATACTACTGAGTGAGAGACCGGATTTCGCTGGTTACACTGTCGGTTAAGTAGCCGTGGCTAAATGATTTAGTTTCATAGGCGGCACCATTATGGTCGATGGGCGTCGAATTGCTTGCTGAACGGCGGAGCTCGGCAAACAGCGCTATTGAAATGAACCGCAGAATATTGATTATTGTGTTGTGCGCCCTCGTGGTATCCGTCTGCGCAAGTTACCTGGTCTACCGTGCGGTGAGTTCTCATGCGACAACCAGCGCATCTCCGCATACTGTGCAACTCATTGTGGCATCCCGGGATCTTGAGGTCGGCACGCTGGTTCACAACGGAGATCTTAAGACAGCTGCCTGGATTGGCCCGCTGCCTAAAGGCTCGGCGCAGGGACGCGACGCCTTCGTGGATCGGGGTGTTGCGTCCGCCATTTACGAAGGCGAGCCGGTGACGGAAAATCGCCTGGCGCCTAAAGGCTCGGGCGGCGGATTGGCCGCGACCATCCCTGAAGGCATGCGAGCGTGCGCCGTCAAGGTGAACGAAGTAGTTGGCGTGGCGGGCTTCGTGGTGCCCGGTATGCGTGTGGACGTGCTGATCACAGGGCTTCCTCCCGGCGGCAACGCAGTTGACGGGGCCAGAGTACGGACGCTCCTGCAGAACATCCAGGTGCTTTCCGCCGGGACGAACTTCCAAAAGGATCAGGAGGGCAAGCCGGAGCAGGCCCAGGTTGTCACTTTGCTGGTCACGCCTGCCCAGGCCGAGATTCTTAGTCTCGCCGGCAACGAGACGCGGATTCAGTTGATTTTGCGGAACCCTATAGACACACAGATTTCGAAGCCGCCGGGCACGGCCATGTCCGATCTGTTTGGCGGTGCAAGTGCGCCCGTTTCGGTTCAACCTGGCCGTCAGGCAAAAGCTGCGCCAGTCAGACTCCCGGTGGTTCCTGTAGTTGTGGTGCCAGTGGCTCCGGGCCAATACGTAATCGAAGTATCCAACGGTGCCGTGCACACCGAGACCAAATTCAACCAGGCTCCGGCGGCGAAGCAATGAGGAGACGGCGCTACACGATTGCGCTGTTGGCGACGGCGTGTGTTCTTGCACTGTCATTCATGAAGGCAGCCACCGATACACAGTCGGAAAGCCCGTCACCCGCGGTGTCGGAGCCGACAGTTCCATCGGGCGAGGATGTCCCGGCCGATTTATTACTGACCGTGGGAAAGTCGGTGGTGGTAGCCAGCGCCCTTCCCCTTCAGCGCGTCTCCGTGGGCTTTGGAGACATCGCGGAAGCAACTGCGATCAGTCCGTACGAAGTGCTCCTGAACGCCAAGGCGCCAGGTGTGACGAGTCTGATTATCTGGCAACGGGGAGGCGCCAAGCGGTTCTACAACGTAGAAGTATCGGCGAGCCACTTCGTGGCTGACAGCCGTGTCCTTTCCGTCAGAAATGAAATGGCGCGAGAACTGCCGGGGCAGAGTATCGATCTGAGCTTTGAGAACGAAACGGTTTTCCTGCGCGGGACAGTGAAGGATGTCACCAGTGCCGATCGCGCCGTGAGCATCGCTTCCACGTTGGGGAAAACGGTGAACCTTCTGTATGTTGACATACCTCCGCCCGAAGCGCAGATTCTCCTAAAGGTAAAGTTCGTCAGTGTGGACCGCAGTGCAGGCCTGCAACTTGGGTTGAACATCATCAGCACCGGCGCCACAAACACGATCGGAAGCCTCGGCACCGAGCAGTTCTCCCCTCCCACAGTTACCGCTACACCCAACGCTCCCACCACCACCACGATTGCCGACGCTCTTAATGTATTTTTCCTCCGGCCCGATCTGAATCTCGGCGCCACCATCAAGGCGCTGCAGACAAAGGGACTTCTCCAGGTTCTTTCCGAGCCCAACGTCCTGGCCGAGAATGGCAAACAGGCCAGTTTTCTGGCTGGCGGAGAGTTTCCTTTCCCGAACGTGAGTGCGGGAACCGGAGGCGCTCCGGTAGTTTCTATTCAATTCCGCGAATATGGCGTTCGCCTGACGTTCCTGCCTGTCATCACGCCTCGTGGCAGCATCCATTTGCAGGTTGCGCCCGAAGTGAGCGCTTTGGACTTTACCAACGGTTTGATGATCAGCGGCTTCAACGTCCCGGCTCTCACGACGCGCAAGCTGGATACGCAGGTCGAACTCGCCGAAGGGCAGAGCTTCGTTATCGGTGGGCTTCTCGACAATCGGACGACCGATACTTTCGAGAAAATTCCATTCATCGGAGACATCCCGATCCTGGGGAAGTTCTTTCAGTCTAAATCTGTTTCAAAAACCAATACGGAGCTAATTGTTATTGTGACGCCTGAATTGGTGCGCCCCATTCCTGCCGGACAGCCCCTGCCGGAAATAAAACTGCCCGGGGCGTTTATGCAAACCAACACCGAACAATACCCGCGGACTCCAGGAATGGAAGTTACCGGCCCGGTGGCAATCACGCCGCAAAGCGCCACGATTGCCATCGAAAAGCTGATGCTGAGTCTTCACCCTGTGTTGGCCCCGATACAACAGCAGGCCGCCCCGGCAGGCGGGCCCCCAACGATAAGCCATGGAAATTAGAATGCGAGGTACTCGAAAATGAAACCGGGAAGCGCGGAACATAAGAGTGAATTCGTCGAGATCGCGGGACACGCGGGCCTCGAACCGGATAGATCGTGGAGCCAGGCATGACGGCCCGCGAACTCGGTGCCGAATACGTCGCCATGGGCCAGGCGCTCCAGAGGCTGCCGACACCCGATGCGCAGGTAGCGGACCACGCGCCGGCTCTCGATGGCCAGGCTGCGGTAGGCGCTGCAGCCTTCCTGTGCTACTTTCGCGATCTGCTGACAGCGACGCCAATGGAGACATTCTCCCGGGGAAAGCTATTGGCCATGCTCGAAACAATCAGCAGGGATGGGGATTTGCTCCCGGCTGCGATCGGCATGCGGATGTGGGACATGGAGCATGCGGGCGATTGAAGTTTATGACCGGCCAACTCTCACCACGGATCGCGGACACTCCACTATTGGAGACAAGAAGTCACCGCGCAGTGGGGTCTGGGTTTTCCTTCAGAAACAGTTCTATTCGGGTCAAGCTTCTTGTCGTGATGGCACTGAGCAGCAGTCTGGCACTTCTTCTGGCGGGTATCAGTCTCCTGGCCTACGAGACTTCCCAATATCGGAGCGAAGAAGGTCGGGAATTGACTACGATGGCCGACATCGAGAGCGTTGGCGTGGCGGCCGCGCTGAGCTTTTCCGACGAACGCGCAGCGAACGAGACTCTGACGGCACTTCGCGCCGCCCCGCGTATCGTCGAAGCTGCCATTTACGATCAGCATGGTCGCATCTTCACGGATTACAGAAACGCAAACGAGCCGGCAGCCCTGAGTACCCCGCCGAAGCCCAGGCCGGAAGGTTCGTATTTTGAAAGCGGTGATTTGGTAATTTTTCACCCGATCTTATTCGGAGGCGATCGAATCGGCACGATCTATCTGCGGTCGGAAATGAATGAAGTTTACGACCGCCTGCTTCGGTACGGCGGAATCGTTGCCCTTGTCCTCCTGGCTTCCCTGGGATTGGCGCTATTGTTCAGTTCCCGGATTCAGGGTGCGATATCGGGTCCGCTTATAGCGCTGGCCGCGGTAGCTCGTCTCGTCTCCGTCAACAAAAACTATGCCGTGCGTGCCACCAAGGCCGGCAACGATGAAATCGGCGTGCTCATAGATTCGTTTAATGAAATGCTCTCGCAAATCGAGATTCGAGAGCGGGATCAGGAAGCCGCCGACAGCGCGCTTCGGGAGAGCGAGGAGCGTTACGCGCTCGCCGCTCACGGCGCCAACGATGGACTGTGGGATTGGAAACTTGCCACCAACGAAATCTATTTTTCCCCGCGATGGACCCGCATGCTCGGTTATCCGGACAACGAAATATGGTCCGACCCGGAGGAATGGTTTAAACGCATTCACCCTGCGGACCGCGAGCGCGTACGGGCCCAGCTTGCGGCGCACTGCGCCGGATCTACTCCGGAATTCTCCAGCGAATACCGGATCCTTCACCGGAACGGGCACTATATATGGATGTTGAGCCGGGGAATTGCGGTTCGTGACGCAAATGGAGCAGCAGTTCGGATTGCGGGTTCGCAAACGGATATCACAGAAGGTAAAGTCGCCGATCCGCTGACGGAACTGCCTAATCGGCTTTACCTGATGGACAAATTGGAAAGTGCCATCACCGCTAAGGGAAATGCCGGAGCCGGCCCGTTCGCCGTCTTGTTTATCGATCTCGACAGGTTCAAGGTGGTCAACGACAGCCTCGGACACGCGGCGGGAGACCAGCTGCTGGTGGGCGTCGCGCAGCGTTTGCGCTCGGGTGTCCGTGGTCAGGGCGCTTCCGGCAGGCTCGCCGGGTCTGCCTCCACCGTGGTGCGGCTGGGCGGCGACGAGTTCGCCATTCTCGTCGAAGGAATCAATCAGCCGGACGACGCCGCGCTTATTGCCGAGCGGATTCTCAAATACCTCGGCGCTTCCTTCTACCTCGAGGGCCGGCAGGTTTTTGTAACCGCGAGCATAGGGATCGCCATGGGTTCATCTGCCGACACACCCGAGGACCTGCTGCGAAATGCGGACACTGCCATGTACCATGCCAAAGCTCACGGACGAGGCCGGTTCGAAATCTTCAATCAGGGCATGCGCGAGGAAGCTGTGGCGCGTATTGAAACTGAGAAGGATCTCCGCAAAGCGATCGGCAACAACGAATTCGTACTTTATTACCAGCCGAAGATATCGCTCGCCGATCAACGCATTACGGGATTTGAGGCTTTGATCCGCTGGAACCACCCGACTCGCGGTCTTCTCTACCCCAGCGAATTCATAACGGTTGCCGAGGAGACGGGACTCATTGTCCCCCTGGGCTTGTGGGTTTTGCGCGAAGCGTGTCGCCAGATGGCCTCATGGCACAAGAGCATAGTCCGAGTGCCGGCACTCTCAATCAGCGTAAATATCTCATTCAAGCAACTGGAGGAAGCCGGTCTTGTCAGAGAGGTGGAAAAAATTCTCGCCGAGACGGGACTGGCTCCCGAAACTCTGAAACTGGAGATGACTGAAAGTTCCATTATGGAGAACGTCCGGCTGGTCGCGGCCACGCTCGGACGACTCAAGGAACTGAAGATCGGCCTCGAAATCGACGATTTCGGGACCGGGTATTCCTCCCTCAGCTACCTCCGCCAACTTCCCTTCGACACAGTGAAGATCGATCATTCGTTCGTGAAGGAACTGGGAACGGCCGACGACACGTCCCAGATCATTCATACGATTCTGCAACTCGCACGATCTCTGGGTATGGATGTAGTAGCGGAAGGCGTGGAGACAAAGGATCAACTTGCGCGATTGACGGAAATGGGCTGCTCCACCGTTCAGGGTTATTTCTTCTCCAAACCGGTGGATGCGGAGAAAGCTCATTGGCTGATCCGGGATAAAGACGCGCTGCAGCAGGGTTTACTGCTGAAGCCTGCCGCTCTGAAGACGATCGCGCCGTGGGAAGCATCGCCTGAGCCTGGCTCGAATCCCTCCTCGTCCGTCCCCCTGCCTCGGAAGACTCCGGAGGCCGCGTGAAACCAGCCGACTGCCGGCGCTTTGCAATTGCGTTGGTAAGCGCGTCGTTAGCCCTTCCGGGGCAAACGCCCTCGCCACCCGATCTGACTCAGATCAGTCTGGAAGATCTGATGAATATTCAGGTCACGTCGGTATCGAAGAAGGCACAGAGCATATCGAAGGTCGCATCGGCAGTCTATGTGATCGAAGCGGAGGATGTCCGTCGCTCCGGCGCGACCAATATACCGGACCTGTTGCGCACGGTACCCGGAGTGAACGTAGCTCAGATCGACGCCCATACGTGGGCGATCAGTATTCGGGGCTTCAACGAACGGTTTACCCGCAGCGTGCTGGTACTGATCGACGGCCGGACTGTTTACAGCCCCCTCAGCGGCGGAGTAAATTGGGACCAGCAAAACGTTCCCCTGGAGGACATTGACCGTATCGAAGTGATCCGCGGACCGGGGGGTACAGTCTGGGGCGCCAACGCGGTGAACGGTGTTATCAACATTACTACCAGAAGCGCCGCGGCCACTAAAGGCGGCTTAATCCGGGTAGGCGGCGGATCTCAGCAGAGTGCCGGCGGGTTAGCGCAATACGGAAGCGCCGTGGGAAATGGGGCTTATCGGGTCTCCGAGGATTATTCCCACGAAGGCAACGGCGTAACGGCCGAAGGACAGGAGGCAGACGACGGATGGCACACACTGCACGGTGCCATTCGCACCGACTGGACCCTATCTCCCCGCGATACGTTAACCGTCGAAGGTGATATTTCTTCGGTTGTCGGGGGACAGACGGCAGGCAGTCCGATTTCCCCCAATCTGCTGGTGACCGGGGTCCACGACGACTTGGTTGTGGTTGACGCCCAGGATGTTCTGAGTCGCTGGAATCGGGTATTGTCGGCCGGATCTGATTTCTCACTCCAGATCTATTTTGACCGGTACAACAGGCTCGATTCCGGCTTTCGGGAGATCAGGGATACGGTCGATGTCGATTTTCACCATCACGTGAAGCTGGGATCTCGCAACGATATCGTATGGGGGCTGGGCTACCGGGTTACCAGCGACAACCTCAACGGTTCCGCGGGAGGCAACCAGATTACTTACACCCCCCCGCGCAGCACCGACAGTTTGTTCAGCGGATTCATTCAGGATGAGCTGCGTCTGACAAACTCGCTGTCCGTTACCTTCGGCTCGAAGCTTGAGCACAATGCGTACACCGGCGTGGAGTTCGAACCCAGCGCCCAACTGGCATGGCAACCCACCGATCGGCAGGAAGTGTGGATCTCCGTTGCGCGAGCGATTCGTCAGCCAACGCGAACCGACGTCGGAGTGGATGCCAATTATGCGTTCCAGATGCCGGGTGGAGGCGCCGGCACGGTCGTCCTGACAGGCGATCCGCACCCGACGACCGCAAAGTTGCACGATTATGAAATTGGCTACCGGGTGCAGCCGAACAAGAAAGTCTCGGTGGATGTCTCCACATTCCTCAGCTATTATCACAACCTGTTGACGGTAGAGCCCCAGTCCCCGTTTTTCTCGTCCACTCCTGTGCCTCAACTGGTGGTTCCGGAAGCCTTTGGTACCCTCGCAAATGCGCGCAGTTTCGGCGGCGAGATCGCGTCCAACTGGAGAGTAACGAGCCGTTGGAAGATAGTCTCCGGATACTCCCTGGTTCGGATCAAAGTTGGGCTGGACCCCTCCAGCGAGGATGTCACCGCTGACGCCTCGGCCAATGCCACGCCGGAACATCAGTTTCAGGTGCGGTCTTCGCTCAATCTCACCCGCAACACGGATCTGGACAGTTCCCTGTCGTATGTTTCCGCCTTGCGTGGGCTCGCCGCCACGCCTGGCTATGAGCGATTCGACACGCGCCTGGCTCAGCGCCTGGGAAACCATGTCGAGATCAGCTTAGTGGGCCAGAATCTGCTCTCGGGGCGACACGCGGAATTCGCCGATTCCGAGGGTCTCTTGCACACGCTGGAACGGCGCAGCGTTTCCGGAGCGATTACATGGAGATTCTAATTACCGCCCGAGCACTGTGCCGAATTCGCGGGAGCCTCCTCATTCTGTCTGCTGTTGCCCTTGGTGTCGTCGCTATGGCCAGCGGATCGGCCGGTGCAGTGCCGGAAGAACCACCCGATGAATACCAGGTGAAGGCGGCCTTTCTCTTTAATTTCGCGAAGCTTGTGGAATGGCCCGCGGAGTTATCTGGGGCGCCGAATGGGCCGGTTACTGTCTGCATTCTGGGTCTGGACCCATTCGGCCGATCGCTGGCAGACACACTGTCCGGTCGATCCATCGGAGGGCGGCCTCTGGTTGTTCGGCACATCGCCAACATGAAGCAAGTGTCCGGATGCCAAATTTTGTTTATCGGTTCCGACGAAAACAAACGTTCCCATCCCCTCCTTCCGGAACTCGGAATACCCGGGATTCTGACGATCGGGGAATCGGATGCACCAGACGGCGGTGGCGTGATCATCAACTTCCGACTGGACAGTGGCAAGGTTCGGTTCGACATCAACCTGGACGCGGCAGACCACGAAAAACTTCGCATCAGTTCGCGCCTGCTGAGTCTGGCCCACCTTGTTCAGTCGAATCGGAAGTGATGGAATACAACTCGGATCGGTACACCGGTCCGGTGGCTGCGGCTGAAGCGCCGGTCCCGCGTTGGTCGTGCGCTCTCGGAATCGAAGACACCGCTGACGGCCCTGTATCGGGGCGAATGTGCTGTCTGACCTTCGGACATGACCGCCTAAATAGACTAGCCTGTAGGCTGGTGCCGTGGAAAGATGAAGGGTCCCCGTGCGCAGGCTGAGAGTCGCCCCCATACGGTAAGTGGCAGTGGGACCTCGCCGAAAGGTCGATGCCGCCAGATCATCGAAGCGAAGACGAGGCCGCTGCGCGAACACCTGCCGACACGGGCGCTCTGGCACGGGAAGGCAAACGCGACCCTGACGTGGCAAGGACCAGAAACGAGCCGCGAGACGGGAAGCTCCAGCGAAAGCGCGAGCTCCTGGCCGAACTGATGATGCAGCATGCTGTGCTGGATTTAAATCGGAGTTGGAGTTCCCACCTTGCGGACCTGAAGCTCGACATGCTCAGGCTGACAGGCTGAACGGATCCACTTGGTCCCGCAACGGTGCGTGGTAATCGCGCGCGGAGAGCCATTCTCACATTTCGACGAACGAGTTGACCGATCCGATTTGTCTTCCCTTCGCAAAAAAAACGGACCAGAGTCCAGGGTACCGGACATCTGGCCCGCCGTCACAGCAGGCGACGAAGTGACTATTGCGGTTGCTGGCACCCCTTGGGATGCGTCGCTCAGCGTCCGTCATACTCCGACCCGTTTCATGCCGACGTCCGGTCCGCACTGCACGGAGGCAACATCTTGATCCGTTAGTCCGTTTCAGCGTGTTTCCAAATGCTGCCGCAGGAGGAGTTTCTTGCGCCCTAAAACGCCGATAGCCAACAGACCACCGCCGAACATCGCCAGCGTCGCGGGTTCGGGGGCGGAATCGATCTGTCCCTGCACCGTCGTGTTCCCAGGATCGCCGGAATTCGGAGCAACGATTTCCGTTATTCCGGAGTTACCGAAGATGGTCGCGCCGAAGCTGCCACTTGTTGCGTTCAACGTACCCGGTCCGAGTTGCAGTGGCACCCAGGAAACATTAATGGTGCTGGTGTTGCTTGAGACTGTACCCCCGCCCGAACTGCCCACAAATTCTCCGATTGCACCATCGGTCGCGTCGACGATGACAAGGTCAAACGTGAACGCCCCGAAAACTGTGTTCTGGGTTAGCGTGCAGGTCGCGCAACTGAGAAAAAAATCTCCGTAGTTGATGTTGGACGGAAACCCGGTGACGCTTTCCGCGTTAGGGGTAAAGAGAAGTGTCGCGTCCTGACCCGAACTGCTATCCAGTGTCAGACTGTTGATTCCGATATTGCCGGCAACGAATTCTGTGCCCGGCGAGTTGGTGGTGTAGGTGATGGTGCCCGCGCTGGCGTTTGCCGCCATGAGCAGGGTGGCCACTCCTGTTATTAGTATGGTTTGGCTGAGGCGTGTAATGAGCATTAGTGGTGTTTTTCTCCGATTGACGTAAATCCGTGGACCGTTTGGTAGTATCCGGCGTTACTAACCTTCGACTTACTGAATGCACGCCTGCGCCCACCTGGCTTCAGCGCTTCCTCTTCGCCCTATACCACTCCCTACGCTTGAGTTAATCGCGCATTCGTTACAAACGTATCTCCCAATGTCTGACCAATCAACGTCACGCGGCGGCCAATGGTCATCCCCGGCAAATGGTGTTTTGGGGAATTCGCGCCCAAAGGACAAGCCCAAAGCAATTCAGTTTGTCAGATGCACAATTTGAGTTGCAGACCAATTACCGGTCCATCAAAGGATCTGCCTTTCAGATCTGAATAGCAGCTTCCTCACGGGAATGCGTTTCAAGCGGAAACCGCGGCTTGATATGTTTCGCAATCATGACAGACATCTTGCCGTTCACCGACTGCCCATCAAGAGGCTCGAATCTCAGCTCCGATCTGTTTGAAACTTCTCGCCGACGCGGGATCCTGAAGGCGAATAACAACGCAGGGCTGATGGATTTGAAGATGGCACTTTGAATGGAATCGTGTCTTCCACCGGTGACATCCTGTGCCGAAGTGAGTACGAAGTGTTACACCAGCAGTCGCGGCGTGAAGCCATTTGCCCCGGCGCATTGCGTCCAAAACGTTTGAAACGGCGTTAATGCCGGGCTTACGATTGGCGAGTCAAATGCTCTTCAAATGCCGGAATTGTCGTGGACTCTTGTGCTTGTCAGGAAAGAAATGGAAATTAAGTGAGTCGATATTTGCTGGCTCGTGACGCTTCCGGACATCCTTGCAGTTGGAATATAAAGACATTCGGGAGGCTAAATAAATAATGAGTCTCTCATGTCCCAGATGTCGGTCTGAATCGCTGAGAACCAGGCGAGTTCAGGGTTTCGAGCGAATCATGCTTGCTTTCACAGGCAAGAGGAAGTACCGCTGCAAGTATTGCAACTTCTCATTTCGTGCGCCGGATCGGCGCAGCGTTTCGCGCGATGGAGTCGATCCATCCATCGCCGCCCCGGCCAGCCGGCCGCTTCGTTGAGCGTTTCTATTCTACCGGGCAATCGCGGCGGCAGCGATCCCGACCAGATTCCAGCCTACGACGAGTGAATACCCTTTATTTGCCCGTCGAAGAAGTTTCATCCGCCGATTACGATAGCAGTACAGACCGATAAGCACGGCGGCAGTTTTGGTGACAATCAGGCCGAGCCACGGCGCATGAGCGTCTTTCAGTGCCCAAATCATCATTGGATTTCCCTCGGTCAGGCCCATCCGCAGAAACACCAGCGTGGTGAGAGCATCCAGGCATTGCAGGGCTACAAAGAGCTGCAAAGCACTTGGTCGTAGTGTATTTGTGGCGAGCAAGCAACTATCATGCGTCATTAGCCGAACCTAAAGAAAGGCCTGGCAGTCCCAAGAGTGATCCAAAAGAGTACCGGTACGTACCAGGATTTGCTCACGATGCGCTCCCGCGCAAGTGGGCTTCCGAGTCTGGATCGGCGCTTGGGTCGCGGCCCCAAGGAGCCCTACCCTCCGTTCAGGTGCGACCAGGGTAGCCGGGAAACATCAACCAATCGAAAGCCGTTTGAACCAATTCCTTGACACCGCCCGTCGGGCAGGGGCCTGGCTTTCCCCCGAGCCGTCCTCCTGATCCGCCTTCCCACCAAGTCACACATTCATAATATTTACAAGTAATCGCGAATTCCATTACGTAATATTACAAAGAAAACCGTTGCGTGGAAACGCCGGCCCGCCAGCCGAAGCGGACACCAGTGGACGCGGAGAAAGCCGCGTTGTGAAAATAGAAACAGTATGCAGAGCGTTCAGATTTTCGGTGTGAAGAACTCCGCCGCGACCCGCGCCGCCGAGCGTTTTTTCAAAGAACGGGGCATTGCCATTCATTTCGTGGACTTGAAGATCAAGCCCATGTCACCGGGCGAGATCAAGCGATTCATCGACAAGTTCACGCTGACCGGACTGGTGGACAGCGACGGCAAGGCGTGGATCGACGCGGGACTGAAGTATATGAAGCTATCGGATGCGGAGCTTTTGGCGAAAATCGAGCGCAATTCGGCGTTGCTGCGACTGCCGCTGATTCGTTGCGCGAACCGGTTGAGCGTCGGGCAGGACGAGGCGGTCTGGAAGGCGATGGTGGCCCCCGCTTAGGGCTACTTACCGTCGTTCGCCTGTAATTCCCACTTTTCGCCAAAGAAGCCGGCGGCCGCGATCTTGCCCGGCCAGCGCGCGTCGGGCGGAGTGGTGAGATCTACTACCGCGTAATCCGGCAGATAAGCCACCTGAAGCGCGTTGTTCGATTCGGCGTATTCCCGCATCGTCATGCCGGAGTTGATCACGACGTATTTCTTCGGGTTCAGCGGGTTCGGGTAGATGAGGATCGCCGCGTTGGTCGCTGCGGGGAATTTGCGCGCGCCCAAAGTGACAGAATCCGAGTTCCATCCCACCGGCAGTTGGGCGGCAATCCTCGCCAGAACCTTATTGCTCTGCGGGTCGCCCCAGAGGATCAGGTTGCTGGAAGCGATATCGGCGTCGGTAACTTCGGTGTCATCCTTTACGGGAGCATCCCCGCGCATCTGAGTCCGCCACATTTTAACGGCGTGATCCAGTTCGGACTTCGCCCAGGTGCCGACCGTTTCATTCATTGGCGTGCCCGTGGGACGCACCATCAGGAAGCCGTCGAAGAAGGCATCGTCGATCGGCCCCTGCAAATCGTGGCGTTTGCGCAGGATGTTCGAATCGTCATCGGCGATAGCCCACTTAGCTCCAGTCTTGCGGAAATGCCCGGTCCAGGAGCCATCGGTCAGCGGTCCGCCGGCGGTGAGCGTCTGGCCATCGATCACTACGGTTACCTTCGTGGCCGGATGCAGCACTCTTGCGCCAACACCCAGTTCAAAACTCACGGCTGAAACGTTGGAGGTCTTCGCCTGGATTGTGTGATCGCCTTCGATGGCGGCATCCACGCGGGCACGATCCCAATGCTTTTCCATGCCATCGACCACGACCCAGCGCATCCGATTGTATTTGAGCGTCCAGGTAGTGAAGCGTACCTCTCGCGGCCACTGATCCCGGCCCTTTTGCGCGATGGCATCCACCATTTCATTGATCTGGACAATAGCAGCGGGCGTGTAGGCGTGGCCGATATTCTTGCCGATCACGCGCGAGAGCGTCAGACCTTCGGCATCCATGTTCTTTTCCATGATGTCCGCCGCCTGCTTCTGGGCATCCTGATCCCCGTTGTAGGCAATGACGGGAACATTGAAGAAGTTGGATGCGTAGTCGGCGGCGTTGGTCAAATGCTGGAGCTTGTCTTCAAACCACGTGAGTTGCACGCCGCGTCGCGACTGGCCCGTGAACTCCATGGTTTCCGCGAAGCCCGCGCCGGGCGCCACGGCCGCGAAATCCGTACCATAGTGCGCGCCGATGTGCCATGCGGAAGCGCCGCCCATGCTGAAGCCTCGCACCAAAATCCGGTTCTCATCCACATAGTAATTCTTCTTCACGTCGGCCAGGGCTTCGAATAGATCCACTTCGCCCGCAAACGTGCTGGCGTTGCAATAGCGACCGTAGAGGTGCAGCACGATAGTGTCATGCGGCTGAAACTGGCCGGGGTTGAAGATACGGTCCCAGAGGAAATTCGCCTCGCTCAGGGTTTCGGTGCGGCCGTGGAACCAGGTGTCGACGCGCCAGCGATGCGGCTTCTCGGGGCCGAAGGTGGGTGGCACTACCAAGCCATAGGGCTGCACGCTGCCATCGATCCTGGAGACGTAGCCGCGCACCACCAGGCCGGTGGCACTGGTCCACGGGGCCTCGCCCCGGGCCAACTGATCCGCGCGTTCGGTGCCCATGCGGAGGAGTTCCTTGCCGTGGAAAACTTCCTCCTGCGTGAAGAATTCGTTGCCATCGAGGGCGTAGCGAACAGCTTTCTCAAAGATCTGGACGTCGGCCAGATGCGGATTGCCCTTGAGCGCATCGATCTTGCCCTGAAGCCGCGTCAAACCGGTACGCAGTGCGCGCTGATCGGCGTCCGACACCGGAACTCCGGGCCGCGGAATCAGGACGATCTGCCCGCCACCGCCGCGTCCCGAACCGCCGCGCCCGCCTGAGCCGCCTCTCCCTCCGCGTCCCGATCCGCCAACTGCAGCCGAGGGGCCAGTCTGTTGGTTGACGCCTGGCTGCTGAGCCAGGATCGCGATCGTGCCAGCCGCAAGAGCCGCGAAAAGGGACCATTTCTTCATAGAGGAGACATTATCACACGGCGCGGCGCGATACCATATGGAATTGATATCTTTACCGCACCTGTCGCGCCTGGCCCGAACGATTGCAATCGGGTTGCCGCTCGCGATAGCCGCCATCGCAAGAGCGCAGTCCCCCGCCCCACTCGTCTTCTCGCTGCCACCAGCACTTCCGGCAATCGATGCGCACCAGCGCCTGAAGTGGCTGCTTGACGAGAACCTGGACGCCGCGTCGCTGTTCGACGACGTCGCAGTCGGCGCGGTGGATACCTTTTTCAAGACCCCGAAGGAATACAACACCCACTGGTCAGGCTTCGGCGAGCGCACGGGGTTCATCGCCGCTAATTACGGGGTAAAGAGCACAATGGAAGCGGGACTAGGGGCGTTTTGGGGCGAAGATCCGCGCTATTTCCGCACCGATGGCAAACAACCGCTCAAGAGGCGGCTGGCCTATGTGATCAAGGCGACTTTCCTCGCGCGTGATCGCAACGGCAACACTATGCCCGCGTATGCCCGCCTGTTTGCAGTTCCCGCAAGCAGTTTTCTTTCCAACGCGTGGCAGCCACATAGCGAGGCCACCTTGACCGATGCCGTGGTACGTACCGGACTCGGCTTCCTCAGCCGCATGGGGGAGAACGCGTGGAAAGAATTCATCGTTCGCCGCCATTGAGGCCCGCCCGAGGTTTCGTACCTCGCGCAGTGCGCGCTAATCCCGCTTACCTTTATCCGTTTGCCGCCTTTCGGCGGTCGACGCTCGTGGTTGGCCCGGAAGTCGCCCGCCACAGTAAACAGTGACAATAAGCGTTTCAAATTGAAAAGATATACCTCCTTCGCCAGGAAGGGGGAATATCATTCTCTGGAGAAACGCTGTACTCTGGTGTTTTGTGACCGCCAGACTCCCGTCCGTGCTGGTTCTCTTCGCCCTCGTGGGAATGAGCCAGCCGGTTTTTGCAGCGCCCGCGCGTGCCAAGACCCTTCCCCAGCGCAACGTTCCCGACGCGCAAATCCTGCAATCGCTTCATACCAAGATGGCCAAATCCAAGATTGGAGCGGACCGTTTCACTTACACAGTAGCCCGTGGAGTGGTGACGTTTGAAGGCAGGACGAACGTGATGCAGCATAAGGGGGCGGCCACGCGGATGGCAAAGGCCAGCGGCGCGATCGCCGTTAAGAACAACATCCGGATATCCGACGCGGCTAAAGCGAAGGCACTTTCGCATCTGCGGAAGAACCAGCCGCCGGCACCGTCTGCGCGCGCGGCGAAGCCGACGACCGCTAGTCCGCAGCCGGAAGGCGCAGCAACGGTGGCGGGATCGGTTCCACGGGCCACCGTAGTCCGGTAGGGGCCGGGCGCGGTTCAGGTTGGGCCCGAAAAAAGAATCGGCGGCCGGCGCCCCGGGGAACTCCGGAGAACCGGCCGCCGAAGCGGACTAGGGCAAACGTTTACTGCGTCGTGAAGTACAGCTGGGCGCTGTTTTGCAATTGGTACCCGGCGCTATCGTAAGTCGCGATGTAGTAGTTCACGAACAGACGATAGGTAGTCGCCGCAGCAAAACCGCTGGTTGTTATGGTCACGGTCTTCTGGTCGGCTGAGAGCACGTAGTTCAGGCTCACGGTGCCGGAGGGGACCGGATTGTAGTTCACGTCGCGCAAATTGATCCCGTTGAAATACAGGTCGATGGGATCGATGGCATGATCGAAAGTCAACACGAAGGTTGGCGAATCGAGCACGTTGGTAATCACCGTATTCGAAGGCAGCGGAACGGTTCCGCCGGTGGTCGTTACGGTAGCCGATGCGAAGTTCGTATCGTTGAACTGGTAGTTCGGCCCGGTGGTGAATGTGAACGTGGTGCCCGAAGCCGCATTGCCCGCCGTGTCGGTCACGCCTGCCACCGTTACGGTGTAAGTTGTATTCGGCAACAGCAGTTGCTGCGGATAGATCCGCACCACCGTGTCGTTCGTATACGGACTTCCGTTTTCAAGGTAAGTCGAATACGGTCCGTTCGCCCCGCCGGTCAGCGTGATCTGGCCAAGGCTCGTATTCGTCACTGGCGCACTGAAGATCACCTCGATCGAAACATTCGTCGCCGCACCCGTTAAGGTATTTGTCGGATTCGTCGTCACAATCGTCGGCCCGGTCACGTTCGCGGCTGCGGCGGTCGTGAAGCGCTGCTGCGTGCCGGAGATCACGTTACCGCTCAGATCCAGGGCGTTATTCACATACACGTAATCGTTTGTCGCGCCCGGCGAAAGTGCGGAGTTCGGAACGATTGTTACCGTCTTGCCGTCCGCCGACAGATTGGCATGAATCGCCGGGTAATTGGGATTTCCATTTGAATTATAAATGTAGAATCCGTTCGTGTTGCTGCCCGAAGTATTGGCATTCAAACTCGCCGGATCCAGCGGCTTGCTGAACACGAAGGTAAACGTCGAGTTCGTGCCGATGTTAGCGTAGTTGTCGTTATCGATGCTCTGGCGCACCACAGTCGCAGGCGTGAAGTCCGCACCCGCCATAGTCTGGAAGGTCGTACTCTGCGCGGCGATCGCACTTCCGGTCTGATCGGTCACTCCCGCACCTAACTGCACAGTGATCGTGCTGCTATCGGGCAGCGCTGCCTGCGGCATCATCGTCACCACAGTCTGCGTGTTTGAACCGTTATACGTCGTGAAGGAGGCCGTGTAGGGCAACGGCGTCGCACCATTCAGAAGCTGGACGGTCGATGGATTGATGGAGTTCGTATTCATCAGCTTGCTAAAGATCAGCCGCACCGGCGCGTTATCGCCAATACCCGTATCGGTGTTGGCCGGTGTCACGGCTATGACCGTGGGCGGCGTATTATCCAGCGCCGCGCTCGGCTGGATGTAGTTGTAATAACCGTCTCCCGCAAAGGCGTTGGCCGCCGTATCCTGTATACCTGTGGTCATGGTGACGTAGTAATACTGACCCACCGGAAATGGCGTACTCGGCACAAACCGGACTTCCGTGTTGTTGTTCGCGAGCGAAAGCGTTCCGGTATAAGCCGTTCCGCCCGGACCCGAACCCAGGCTCACGATGAACGTGCTGGACGTTACCGTAGCCGGATTCAGCGGCCTCGAGAACACAACGTCGATTTCCGGATTCGTGAAGTACAGGGACGTGTTGTAACGGCTTGGAACGACCGAGACTTCCGTCGGAGCTCCCGTCACGTTCGACGCGGTCGTGAAGCTGAATTTATAGTTGGCAATCGCGTTGCCGAACGTATCTGTTGCCGTCGGGGTCAGGTACACTTCGATCAGCGCCCCAGGCTGGAAGCTCGCGTTGGGAGTCCAGACAATGCCCTGCAGGTCGGCGGTCAGCACCGGATTACCCGGTATCAGCACGCCGTTCTGCGCCACATACATTCCCGCCTGCACCGAGGAAAGATTCATCGGTGCATTCGTGAACATTGTGATGGAACTGGTTACCGCGGCTCCGTTGCCTGGGCGAGACTGAATGACGCTCGGCTGCGACGTCAGCGGGCGGTTCTGAGTCGTAAAGGTCGCCTGGTACGCATTCGCCATGTTGTTGCCGGCAAGATCCTTGACACCGGTATTGACGGCTACCTGGTAGGTAGTCCCATAACCGAGCGTCAGGTTCAGGTATACAGTTTTGTGGTCGCTGGAGTAGGAGATGCCCGGATTCACGAAGGACTCCCCGTTGAACAGGGCGAAGTTGGCATTGTTAGTCGTCGTGTAGTCGAGCGCCTCGCTGAAGGTGATGCTCACGGGCGCGGTCGGACCCACACCCGTGGCACCCGATCCGGGCGAGAACGACACCACCTGCGGCCCTGTCGGCTCCGCAGTGGTGGCCGTCGTGAAGCTGGCGCCGCCCAGATTGTTGAAAGAATTGCCGGCGTAGTCGGTGATGCTCACGTAGTAGCTGGCATAGATATAGATGCCGGTATTCGAGGGCAGAGGGCCTACCGGCGTAAACAGCAGCGTATTCGCCGTTGGCATGGTGATGGTACCCGCGATCGGATAGTTGCCGTTATTCGTATCGAAGACCTTGAAATAGTCGCCAGTCAGCGAATTTGGATTGATCGGGGCGCTGAATGTAAGGGTAATCGTGGCAGTCACCGGAACGCCAGTCGCTCCCGGAGCGGGCGACGTCAATGCGATGGTCCCGTGCGTACCGGCAGTCTCCGCCGAACTGCCTGTATTGAAGCCGCTGCTGAAGGCCGAAACCGGGTTGCCATCCTGATCGGTAAAGGCGCCCTGCGCTACGTTGAGTGTGTAAGGTATCGAAGGCGTCAGAGTCCCGCCCAGATTGAGGGTCAAAGTGTAACCGTCGGTCGACAGACTGACCGTAGTCCCCGCCGGCGCCGCCGGGCTAAGGGTCACGCTCGAATTCGTCACCGATGCCGGCGCCGCGGGCTTGGCGAGCACGAGACTGATCGCAGGATTGGTGGGCGTCGTCGCGCCGCTTGGTGGATTGACGCTGGTTACTGCCTCCGGCGAGGAGTCCGCTCCGGTTCCGGTGTAGAAGTATTGGGCACCCAGATTGCTGCAGTAACCGGCTATGTTACAGAACGAGTTTATGGTGAAGTAATAACGATTCTGCGGCAGCAGCGACCCGGGGTAGTTAAACCGGACGCTCTTCATGTCGGCCGACCACGTCAGCGTGACTCCGTTCACATAGCTGTTCGCCGTAACGTTATACAAATACCCCGTATTGATGGTGATGGGATTGATCTGCTCGTTGAACGTCGCCAGAAGTTCCGGATTGGTGCCGGTCGTCGAGTTGTAGATCGGGCTACCCAGCGAGAAGGACGGACTGGTAATTTCTATGCCCGTACCCGTATTAAAGCTGCGGGTCACACTGCCGCTCTGGGAATTGCCCGCCGCGTCCTGCGTGCCGGTCACCGTGAAGACATACGGCAGACCTGGCTGAAGGATGACGTTCGGTACCAGAGTTGCCACCGTACCGCCCGATGATAGTTGAACGGTCGCCGCAACCGGGCTTCCGCCCTGCGTCAGGGTGATGCCGGTCAGCGCAGTCGGCGAGACCGGCCGATCGAACTGCACCATCGGGCTGAAGTTCACAGGGACCGTCGATCCGCTTACAGGAATCATCTGGGTCACGACTGGACCGCCGGCTGGCGCTGACAGAACGGTGTAGAAGGAGAAGTTCAGGCTTCCACCCGTATTGCCATTCAGGTCCGCTAAGGAACCCGGCAAGTATACGCGATACTGATGACCCACGGACAACGCCGAGTTGGGCGTAATCAGAATCCCGCTGTTCCCGATCTGGCTAAGCACCACCGGCACGTTTGGAGAGCCCGCCGTGACGTCCTGGAAGTAAATCGAATTGTTAACGATCACGCTCCGCCAATCGATGGGCTTGTTGAAAAAGAGAGAGACGCTTGTGTTTACGGGAACATTGCTCTGGTTGGAGCTGATGTTGCTGGAAACAAATACCGGTCCGTTAAAGTCTGGTCCCGCCATTGTCGTGAAGGAAAGGTTGGTGAATGGAGTCGGATTGAGCGCGTCGCCGTCGATATCGGTCACTCCGTTCAGAGTCAGCGTTACTGTCGCACTCGGCGGCAGCGGCGATTGCGGCGTAATTGTCATCGTATAGTTTGACGAGCTATAGCCGAGAGAGATCGGGATGTTGCCGCCGGGTCCGGCCAGACTTACGACAGATGGATCGAGGGTATTCTGATCCACGTTTTCGCTGAACGTCACCGAGACAACCGAATTGGTGCCGATCGCGGTGGCGCCGTTCGTGGGCGCGGTTGCCGAAACGGATGGCGGAGCCGAGTTCGATCCCGTACCCGAATACACGTAATACTGATACGAACTGTTATTTCCGTTCACGTAACTCAGTCCGGTCGTGTCCTGAAGCGCCGTGGTCGCCCACACCGTGTAGTAGGTATTCGGAGACAGCGGGCTGGTCGGCTGGAAGCGGACCAGTCTCCCGCCATCGAGCACCGAAAGCGTACCCGCCACCAAAGGCGTTGCATTGAAGCCGCTTGCCACGAAAAAGTTCGAACTGGTCACCGTGGCCGGATTGAGCGCCTTGCTGAACAGGATTTCGAATCCTGTGTTTAAATCGTTGACGGTGCAGTATCCGCCGCACGGTCCGCGTGCCACCATACTCGGCCCCACTCCGACCGTACTAGCGGCGATGGTGAAATTGTTCTGGTAACTCTGGAGCGCGTTGCCGTTGATATCGGTCGCTCCGCTCGTGAAGAACACCTGAATATACGCCCCGGCGGCGAAGGCTCCGCCTGTGGGCGTGAAGGTCACGTTCTGACCATTGCCCGTGACCGCAACCGTGCCCGCGATCTGCGTGCCGTTCTGCGAGATGACCAGCGTGCTGCTCGTGATGGTCGCCGGATTCATCGGCGCGCTCATAAAGAAAGTGATCGGGTTCGTCGCCAGCACACCGGTGGGGCCGTTGCCCGGACGGAAGGTGGATACGTACGGCTGCGCGGTTACCGGCGCGGCCATGGTGGTGAACGTGGAGCTGAACTCCGCCGCCATCGGATTGCCTGCCAGGTCCGTAACTGCCGGATTCACAACTACGGTAAACGTCGTATTATAAGGCAGATAGCCGGAACCGAAGACCAGCGTCGTGCCGTCACCCGAGTAGCTGTAAGAATTGCCGACGTAGATCGTGGAACCAACGTAGATTGCGACGTTGTTACTAAAGCTGTTCGGATTCATCGGCTTCGAAAACGTTACAATGACCGGATTATTCGGTCCGATACCGGTAGCGTTGTTCAGCGGAGTGACGCTGAGAACCTGCGGAACCGTGTTATCGGTGCCCGCGGCAGTCGTAAAGCACCCACCCGTGCCATTGAAGTAATTACCGGCCAGATCGTAGAAGCTGCTGAAATAGCTGCCATAAGCGCAGTACTGGTGGCCGGGTTCGAGCGCCGCGAGCGGAGTGAACGTGATCGTCTGTTGGTTGGTTGAGATCGCGGTGTTCCCCGGAACGTTAATCGCGCTGACCGTGTTGTCATAGACGCGGAAGCTGCTGGAATTCAGCGTAAGCGGGTTCACCGCTTTGTTGAGTTGCATCACCACGGCTGTATTGACGGAGACATTGGTCGAGTTGCTGGTAGGCGTGATCGAGGTGATGGTACCGTGTGTGGTGTCAGCCGTCGACGACGACCCCGTCGTAAACGAACTGGTAAACGGGTCGAAATTGCCGCTCAAATCCGCCAGCATGTTGTCCGGAATGGCCACCTGATAGGTGGTATTCGGATTCAGGTTAGCCGACGGCCTGATGGAAAGCCGGGTAAAGTTGCAGGATCCCGACGAACTCGGAGTGCTGCAGGTGAAATCCGACGAGAAGCTCGGCGTCACGGTGACCGCGGGACCGGCCGGGGCCGTCGGCGTCAGCGTTATCGCGCCAGGCACGTAACTGGTTGGATCCATCCATTCGCTGAATTGAACCGTGATGGTCGAATTGATTGGAGCGCATGGTCCGGGGGAGCAGGCAACCGCGGCCGAAGGCGAGATCGTACTCACAAAAGGCGCAGTGGTGTCCGGACCGGCATTAGTCGTGAAGTTAACAGCCCCGCTGAAGTAATTCCCGGTCCAGTCGTATGCGCCGTTCAGCGCCCAGTGGTAATTCGTGCCCGGCAGCAGGGGGCCACCCAGGACCAAAGTAAAGGTCATATTGTCGGCCGAGGCGATTACGCCTGTGGCCGGCACTGCGATGTTGTTGGCCTGATTGGTGACGATGAAGTTCGCAGGCGTCACGGTCAACGGATTGACCGGCTTGTTGTAGATGAAACGAATCGTGGGCTTGGTGCCCGTGGTCGGCGTTCCCGCCGAGCCCTGCGGAGGCGTCCACGAAATGTAGCCGCCCGAAACGGAATCCGTGCCCGTCCCGGTGGTAAATGTGAAGCTGCCGTTGTTGGTAATTCCCAGGCCGGCGAAGTTCTGGAGTTGCGGCCCGTAATTCACCGTATACTGCGTGCTCGCTGTCCAGGAAGTCGGCGTGAAGATCGCCTGGGTAAACGTGCTGTTATAACTCCAGTTGCCGGGTACCACCACCGGCACGGCGCCGCTTGTTACGGATAGAGCCGCCGGCTGCGTTGCGGGATTAATCGCCTGATTGAAGCTGAGCGTGATGTTCGGCAGATTCGTCGGTACTCCGGTAACCCCCGCCGCGATATTCGCACTCACGAACTGCGGACCTACGCTGACCGGACCCAGGCCGGCGGTGAAGCTGTAGTAGTAGTGGCCCAGAGCGTTACCCGACTGATCCTGAATTGTCGGCGTTCCGGCAGGTATGCTGTAACTGTTGAGCTGGATATAGTAGCCCGTTCCGATCGCCAGCGGACTCGTCGGAATGATGGTCATGATGCGGCCCGAGGCATCGAGACTCACCGAGGCAGGCACGCCCGATACGGCCCAGGGACCGGAGGTTCCGACAAACGCGTTGGCGCCATTCGTCGGAACGGTGGCAGGGTTCAGTGGTTCGCTGAATACGACCGTAATGTTCGTATTGGTGGGAATGCCGGTTGCCCCGTTACTCGGGGTCACGAAGGTGACCGTGGGAGGCGTCGTAGTCGAAGTCAGCACCTGGAATCCACCGCCTACCAGCAGATCCTGGCCTCCGGTAATTACGTGAACATCGTTGGTCTGAATCGGAGCTCCTGCTTCGATCGTGATCTGGGCGGTTGCGGTGGTCGCACTGGTGACAGTGATCAAAGCCTGCGTGCCCGCCGCCGCGCCATTCACCTGGATCAGGCCGCTGGGGAGGCCAATCTTAGCCATCGTAGTCCCCTGCACCCAGTTGGTGAACACGCCCGTAAAGTTCATCGTGATCGTCGAATTCGGCACCCCGATATTCGGACTGACCAACGAAATATTTGCCGTGCCGGGCAGCACCGTGAAGCTGCTGTTGAGGGTCACCACTTCTCCGCCCGTTGTCACCGTGACGTTGCGGGCCGTCGCCGCCGCGCCCAGCGTAACCGTAAACGGAATCTGGAGAGAAGTGGCTGTCGGCGAACCGACAATCGAACCTACGGTTACGCCTACACCCGAAACCGTCACCAAACTGCTCGATGAGAAATGCGTAAATGCGCCCGTCAGAGTGATAGTCGCCGTAAGTCCCTGACCCAGGGTATTCTGCACCACGCTCAACAGAGCCGGAACTCCCGGATTCACGGTGAAGGCGTTGTGGTCGACCAGATTGCCATCGGTGGTATCGGATACCGTCACATCCTCAACACCGGTAGTGGCCGTGTTGCTGAAGTTAAAGGTGCCGTAGGCCGAAGTGTCGTTGGTGACCGTAAATCCACCAGCGGGCGTCGCACCCGGAATACTGATACTGAAAGCCCCGCTGGTGAAGTGGGTGTAGAGGCCCGTAACGTTAA
>Ga0302319_10005220_pt1 | contig 26208 bp, 21 predicted proteins | sample Bog_T0_2_FD_203319 | JGI IMG/M metagenome (GOLD analysis project Ga0302319, IMG submission 203319) | Peat permafrost microbial communities from Stordalen Mire near Abisko, Sweden - Bog_T0_2 | ecosystem: Environmental > Terrestrial > Soil > Wetlands > Peat | place: Sweden: Abisko, Stordalen Mire...
GGCCGGCGTTGGGAAAAGGCAGCGGCTTCAGCATCACCGCGTCCACCACGCTGAACAGCGCCGTAGTTGCTCCAATGCCCAGCGCCAGCGTCAACAGCGCAACGAGCGTAAAGCCGGGCGCTTTGCGCAATTGGCGCAACGCATAGCGAATGTCCTGCGCGAATATTTCGAAAAACGGTAATCCACGCTGCATGCGATAGCCCTCCCTGGTCTGCGCAACGCCTCCGAACGCGCGCAAGGCCGACGTGCGGGCCTGTTGCGCATTCATTCCATGCTTCAGGTTTTCCTCGACGGCGAAATCGATATGCGTACGCAGCTCTTCATCGAGCTCGGCGTCGAGTTTCCGTCTGCCGAAGAGCGCCGCGAAGCGGCTCATTAGTGTGCGAATCATGTCCATGGATCGCTCCTATTCCGCTCGTAACGCCCGCATGGGGTGGATGGACGCCGCCCGCCGTGCAGGAATTACCCCGGCAATAGCCGCACATACTCCGAGTACCAATGTCGTTCCGACAAATGCAATCGGATCGTAGCCGGTAATGCCGTAGAGAAGACTCGTCATCAAGTGACCTGCGAAAAGTGCTGCGGGAATCCCAATCACCAGGCCGACGAGAATCTGCGCCAAAGCGCCGCGCAGCACCATGGATACGACGCTTGATCGAGTCGCGCCAAGCGCCATACGAATGCCGATCTCGCTTGTGCGCCGCGCCACAAAGTACGACATCACGCCATAGAGCCCAACCGATGCCAGCACCAGCGCGAGAATGCCGAACAGGCCACTGAGGCGCGCAATCAGCCGATCCTGATTGAAGTTGCCTGCGACCTCGGTAGCGTACGGATCGAACTGAAAAACCGACAAGCCCGGATCGATCGACGCAAGTGTTTTTCTGGCCAGCGTTTCTGCGTCCTTCGGAGCGACCGCGAAGTCGAGGATGATGAAGTTGACGAACATGGACGCCTCTTCCGCCGCGTTCGCATCGATTTCCTGGTAACCGGTGAATTGCTGAGAGAGGGGACGGAAGAAGAGCGGCTCCACTTGGCCGCGCGGGTGAGTCATTTTGAAATCTGCAAATACACCGGCGATTTCAAATGCCCCTGAATATTGCGGCTTGCCGATGCCGAAATGCCTTCCGATCGGATCCTGGCCGGGGAAGAACTGCTTGGCGAAGGTCTGGTTCACGATCACCACAAGTTGCGAAGTCGCCGTGTCCTGCGCGGTAAAGTTACGTCCGCGCACGATCGGTACGCCGATCGAATCGAGAAAGTGTGTGCTGGCGCGGTCCCAGCTCGAAAAGCATTTGTCGCCCGGCCCCGGCGCGCTGTGTCCCTGAGGAATAACGCACGAGCCCCAGTTGTTTCCGCCGAGAGGGGTATAGCGAACCATGCTTACGTGTGCCAGGCCCGGCAAAGCGGAGAAGCGGTCTTCTATCTCCCGATAGAGCGCCGGGAGCCGATCGACGGTATAACCAACGCCCCTGGGGTCGAATCCGAGTATGTAGCGGTTGGCAGTGGAGAAACCGAAATTCTGATGCTCCAGGTTTCCCAGCGACCTGGTCATCAGAAAAGCCCCCGCCAGCAGCACCACCGACAATGCCACTTGCACGATGACAAGCACTTTTTGCGGCAGCGAAGAACTGTCGGCTCCTAATCCATTGGTCCGGTTTACTCCGCGCAAAGCCTCAGCCGGTTGCGCTTGCGACGACAACCACGCCGGTGCTGTTCCGAAAATAATTCCCGTTAACAAAGAAACCAGGAACGCGAATCCAAGCACAGGCCATGACGGGCCGGCTTCGACCGGCATATTCCGGGCTTCGGGAAACGCGAGCGATAGAATCATCCGCGACAGACTGTAGGCGACAGCCAATCCTGCAATTCCGCCCATCAGGCTAAGCAGAACGCTCTCGGTCAGTATCTGGCCAACGAGCCTCTTCCGGGCTGCGCCCAGCGCCATGCGCACAGCTACCTCGGCGCGTCGCGCGGTGCCGCGGGCCAGCAGCAAATTGGCAATGTTAGCGCAGGCAATCAGTAGCACCACGCTGGACAGAATCATCAGCAGGCTCAAGCCCTTGCCGGTTTGCTGCTGCAGCTTCTGTATGCCGCCGCCGGCGGGCGCGAGCATCACATGCTGCCTGGGAATCAATGCCGATCCGCCATGCTGCGTATATGCGGCACGCGTGATCAGCCATTGCCGCAGAACCGCGGACAGCTTGGTCTGCAGTGTGTTTGTGTCGACGCCGGGGCGCAGCCTGCCCAGCGCATACAGCCAGTCCGTATCGGGCTGCTTCACGGTCGCGTTTGCTCCTTCGAGCATCGCTTCGCTGGCAAGAGGCAGCCAGATTTCGGGCGGATGCGGAGCGACGCGGTCGCCAAAGAAGCCGGGCGGCGCAATGCCCGCCACGGTGAATGGCTGCGTATTCAGGTAGACCGTCGCTCCCACGATTTGTGGATCTCCGCCAAATTCCGCCTGCCAGGTCTGGTAGTTGAGCACCAGCGCCGGCGGAGCACCAGGTCGGTCGTCACTCTCAGTCAGCGGACGGCCCGCGTAGGCACCGACGCCGAGTGTGGAGAAGTAGTTTCCCGAGACATATTCGGAGCGCAGCGATTTGGCCGGCGTTGATCCGTAGCGCATGCTGAAGCCGCTGCCTCCCGCCTCCACGGCAGCCAGTTGCTCGAACTCCGGCGCCGACTGCTTGAAATGAAGGTAGAGATCGTACGAGAACAGGTCGAAATCCCCGTTATCGTTTTGAAAACTGTCGTAGTAGCAGCAATCGTCCTTGTCTCCAATGCGGTAGAGGCTTGACGGATCGTGGACCGGCAGCGAGCGCAGCAGGATCCCATGCACCAGCGTGAAGATGGAGGTGTTGGCGCCGATGCCCAGTGCCAGCGTGACAATAACGGTCAGTGCAAAGCCGGGCGATTTGCGAAGCTGCCGCAGCGCATAGCGAATATCGCGAGCCAAAATTTCAAGAAACGGCAACCCCCGCTGCACGCGGTAGTCCTCTCGCGTTTTGGTCATTCCGCCAAAGTCCTTGAGCGCGGCAGTACGCGCCTGCTGCGGTGTCAGGCCGCGTTTCACGTTCTCTTCAACGGCGAAATCGATGTGCGTACGCAGTTCTTCGTCGAGCTCGTTATCGAGCTTAGCTTTGCCGAAGAGTGCGGCGATGCGGCTGAACAGCGTGCGAATCCTATCCATGGTTTGCTCCTAATTGGAGGGCGCGAGAAAGCGCGACATGGTTGCCGCGATGCGCTCCCAGTTTTCGGTTTCCTCTTCGATTTGCCGGCGGCCAATGGGGCTGAGGGAATAGAATTTTGCCCTGCGATTCGACTCTGACACACCCCAGGCGGACTTGATCCAGCCGCGCTGCTCCAGGCGCAGAAGCGCGGGATAGATGGTCCCCTGGTTCAGGCTCAGGGAGTTGCCGCTCACCTGCTCGATTCGCCGCGCAATGCCGTAACCGTGCAGCGGCCCCATGGATTCAAGCGTCTTCAGGACCATCAGATCCAGGGTGCCTTGCAGCACGTCCGATTTGTCGTTGCCCATTCGTCTCTCCTGTTGTCTTTCTGCCTATACGATGCATCGGAATAGGTAGAATGTCAACAGGAAAAAATGTCGTAAGGCGCAGGCAAGGCCCCGAGGCCTTGTCGATCAAGCTGGGTTTCTTCTTGGATAAGATTTATATAAAGAATATCGCAATAAATACGATTGTTGTCCAGAAGATATGATTTTATAAGTGATAATAGAAGCTTGGATGAAACGTGGATGATTACTGAAAAAAACCTACCTATGTACGATCAAACTAAGGCTATTGGGCTGCATGCATTAGTGCGAGAGATGGATCTGCGGGTTCCACTCCCTGCTGTGCGTTCTGAGACGGTTGCGGGGGGTAGGAAGTCCCACGAAACGCGCGCCACAGTCTACCCTGCATCGTATGCCACGAAAGACATATGGGGAGACCTGCGCTTTGCCATGCGCTACGAACCTATCGATCTTGGAGTACTGGCCGCCTTTTTCAATGCAATCGACCGAAGGCAACTAGAGAACTGGGTGCTCGGAGAGTCCACAGGAATCTTTGCCAGACGGGTGTGGTATTTGTTTGAGCTGCTAACTGGCCAAACGCTGGACTTGCCGGAAGTGCCGCCCACGGGCTACGCGCCACTGCTGCGTTCGGACGTGCATATCACCGCCAAAGGGTTTCGCGTACGGCGGCAGAAGATCGTCGACAATCTGCTAGGGAATCGCGAATACTGCCCTTTGATTCGCAGAACCGGCGATCTGGAAGGGTGGATGCGACAGGACTTCCGGCAAAAGTTCGATGGGGTGGCGGGCGGTGTTGAGCCTTCTCTGTTGGAGCGCGCAGTGCAATACCTGTACTCCAAAGAGACACAGTCCTCGTTTGCCATCGAGGGGGAAACGCCGAGCCCCGACCGGGCGCGGCGCTTTGTTCAGGCGCTGCGGAACGCCGGAAGCTTCGATACGTCGAGCAAAGAAGCGTACGTACAACTTCAAAAGAAGATCGTGGATGCGCGCTTTGCGCTTGAAGGCTGGCGAAGTGTGCAGAACTATGTCGGTTCGCTTGCTCCGGATTACTCACCGATTGTGCATTTTGTATGTCCTAAGCCGGCAGACGTGCAGTCACTTATGGACGGTTGGATGCGTTCGCTTGCACGTATTGGAACGGGAGAGGTGAATCCTGTTTGTGTGGCGACAGTCGCCGGGTTCGGCTTCGTCTACCTCCATCCATTTGAGGATGGGAACGGAAGGTTGCATCGCTTCCTGATTCATCACAGCCTGGCCAAACTGGGGTTTACGCCGCCTGGGGTGTTGTTTCCCGTCTCAGCCGCAATGCTTCGGAACAAAGCACCGTACGACCAGGCTTTGGAGTTCTTTTCGATGCGGCTGGAGCCCTTCATCGATTACAAGCTGGATGATGCAGGGCGAATGACCGTCCAAGGAGAAACAGCGAACCTCTACCGTTACCCCGACCTGACCTTTCAGTCTGAATATTTATATCGCGTCGTTGCCGACACCATTGAAACGGATATGCGGATGGAGCTTGGCCTTCTGGAGAAATATGACGAGGCGATAGCAGCGGTGAATAGGGTTGTTGATATGCCAGGCTTGCGTGCCTCCCTGCTAGTCCGGCTCATTTTGCAGAGCCATGGGCGGCTTTCCAAGTCCAAGAGAGGTCAGTTTTCAGAACTAACTGATGACGAAATTGCGGCAATCGAAGCAGCAATCGGCAAATCTGAAGCAGACCAGGAGGCGCCATGACGGATTTTGAAGATTTTCTGCAGAAACGCAACGCTGCGGAACAAATGAAAGCAAGAGACATGATTCTGCTTCTTTCTGAAGCAGACCGTGAGTGGGAACGACTCAAAGAGCAGATTCGTAAAATCACCGAAGGCAAAGCATTGGGAACGGAACCGTTCGAATGGGCCCCCTACCCTGCTCCCTATCCGGACTTTCTGAAGTTGAAAGATGTGGCGGCGACCTTTATTGCAACGCCGGCAGCGGGAAACCATGCTCGGAGCCTTCGTATCGTTTTTTCCCGGCGCCCTCTCAAGGCGAATGAAATGTGGGTGGACGACGAGCCAATTCCTGCAAAAACTCGATTGTTGGAACTAGAAGCAACAAATGGCGTCTTCTATTGGAATCAAAAACAAGATGCTGCCAAGTGGACGACCGAGGGGTTCGCGAGCTACATCGCGCAACAGCTAGTCGAGTTCTATGAGGCCTATAGGGCTGTCCTCAAAGCAGCATTTCCGTGGCTCAATTTCTAGAAAAATTCTGCAATTACGCGTCGAGTTTCCCATCTCGCAGTTACTCGTGGACATTGGCACGCGGGTGGGCGGCCTTCCAGGCGGTGACGCGGTCCTCGACCATAGCCTGCTGGTCGGTGGTGATGTGTTCGCCTACACTCTGCCGGTTGGTGATGGAACGGGCCTGGTTGGCGCCGGGAACGCTCGCGGCCAGATCGAGCCAGAAGTAGGCTTCGATATAGTCCTGCTGGATGCCCATGCCAACAGAGTAAAGAATGCCCAGAGTACCCTGCGCGCCGGCATCTCCGAGCTCAGCTGCCTTCCGATACAAGGTGACCGCCTGCGTCATGTCGCGGGCCACGCCGCGGCCATCGCGATAAAGATCGGCGAGGTGAATCATGGCCACTATGCTGCCCTGGTTGGCGGCTTTGAGGTACCAGTCAGAGGCCTGTTTGTAGTCCGCAGTCAGTTGCCGTGAGTCCCGCGGGGTTCCATTCCCAGCCGCATAGGCGTCAGCCACCTTTATTTGCGAAGCCGCATCGCCGGCGCTGGCTTTGGCCAGAAGTGTCTGATCCACGACAGAGGTCTGAGGGGCCGGGGCCTGCGCGAGCGAGGGCAGAAAAGCAAGGGCAATGATCGCCGGCAGTAGCAGTTGTCTCAAGAAAGATTTCACATGAACCTCGCTCGTCGCTTCGGGCAGCGCTGCTACAAGTTTACCCATCTGGGATCGACAAAGCTCCTCCTCGGACAATTTCTGCCGCGGAACTCAAGCTGACCGGGTCCGGTTTTATGAACGGCGCCCTGAAAGGCGCTAGAATTCTTATATGACTGATCGCATTTCGCTTTCCCTCGCCCAGGCCGACCCCGTTATAGCCGCCGCCCTTGACCAGGAGACGCTCCGCCAGCACGAGGGGCTGGAGATGATCGCCAGCGAGAACTTCGTGTCCGAGGCAGTTTTGGAGGCCGCAGGCTCGATCTTTACCAACAAGTACGCCGAAGGGTACCCTGGCCGGCGCTATTACGGTGGCTGCGAGTACGCGGACGTGGTGGAGAATCTGGCGCGGGACCGGGCAAAGCAGCTGTTCGGCGGAGAGCATGTGAATGTGCAACCGCATTCCGGCTCGCAGGCCAACGCATCGGCGTATGCCGCGGTTCTGCAAGCGGGCGACACGATTCTGGGCCTCGATCTCTCCCACGGTGGTCACTTGACGCACGGGCATCGGCTCAGCTTCAGCGGCAAGCTCTATCGGCCGACGTTCTACCAGGTGCGGAAGGATACAGAGCTGATCGATTACGACGAATTGGAATCGATTGCCTTGCGCGAGAAGCCCAAGGTGATCATCGGCGGCGGCAGCGCTTATCCCCGGCTCTGGGATTTTGCCCGGATGCGGCAGATCGCCGACAAAGTGGGAGCCGTGTATGTGTTCGATATGGCGCATATTGCAGGCCTCGTAGCCGGCGGGGTTCATCCATCGCCGGTGCCGCATGCGCACATCACCACCACGACAACCCACAAGACGCTGCGTGGACCGCGCGCGGGCCTGATCCTCTGTGGCCACGACCTGGCCGCGGCGGTGGACAAGGCCGTTTTCCCAGGGCAGCAAGGGGGACCGCTGATGCATATTGTGGCGGCCAAGGCAGTGGCCCTCGGCGAAGCATTGCGGCCGGAGTTCAAGACCTATGCAGCGCAAACAGTAGCCAACGCTAAAACGCTCGCGCTGGCTTTGCAGGAGGCGGGATTCCGCATTATCTCCGGCGGCACGGATAACCACCTGATGCTGGTGGACGTCTTCGAGAAGGGGATTCTTGGCTCCGAAGCGGAGCTGGCGTTGGGCAAGGCGGGGATCACAGTCAACAAGAACTCGATTCCCTACGATGTCAATCCGCCGCTCAAGCCATCGGGCATTCGCGTGGGCACACCGGCGCTCACCACGCGCGGCATGAAGGAGCCCGAGATGCGGCGGATTGCAACCTGGATTGACCAGGCTCTCCACAAGCGCAACGACGATGCGGCCTTGGAGAGGATTCGCGAAGAAGTTGCCGAGTTGGCAAACCGGTTCCCACTCTATGCATGGCGTCGCACGCCGGCTGCTGTGGGAGTTTAGAACCGGTCTCATAATGGCTTTTTTGAAAGGGCAGAACTTTACAGGCTGCGAAAAAACTCAACTGGCCACAGGTCCCTCAAGGCTTTGTAACAGGGCACGACTTCAGTCGTGCCAAAAAAGGCCGCAAAACTCGCGTGGCTTTTGCCACTGAGGGACGTTTTTTCGCCCTGCTCGAAGATTTAAGTGACAGCTTCTAGGCCGCCCACACGCACTATCAAATCGCTTCGGTGATCCAACCGGTGCGCGCTGAAATTCACCGCACAACAACTTGCCATTCTGAAGTGTGTCTCTTCTAATGTTGTTGGTGATGACCCGTTCCGGGGAAAAAGGCAGCGGAAAGCAGCAGCCTTCCCTCAGGGCATCCGGAGGAATCCATGAAACAAATTCAGCTAGCTTTTGCAGCATTGCTCGTTTTCGCAGTCCCAGCCTTTGCGCAGCGGCCTGCCGCTCCGCATCCACCTATTCCAAGATCGGGACCAGAGCAGGTGAAGGCACAGCCGCACCCGGTTGAACCGAATCGCAACTACAGTGACAAGGAAGGCCACCCCAACGTTCCGCACGTCGATGGAAAAACCTGGGTAGGTCACGACACGGGCAAAGACGATGCCCGGTATCACGTGGATCACCCGTTCGAACACGGCCGCTTCACCGGCGGGTTCGGGCGCGGTCATGTATGGCATCTGGCGGGAGGCGGTCCGGGGCGCTTCTGGTTCAACAATTGGTACTGGTCAGTGGCTGCCGCCGATGTGGCCTTCTGCGACGGGTGGCTGTGGGACTCCGACGATATCGTGATCTACGAGGATCCCGACCACGATGGCTGGTACCTTGCCTACGACGTGCGGCTAGGCACTTATGTACACGTGGAGTTTCTAGGTTCGTAAATCGGAGTAATGGACAACGAATCGCACGATGAGGGGATAGGCTCTAATGCCTGTCCCCTTCTTCTTTGCAAAGCACCTGACCCGCGGCTAACGAAGTGTACAGGTTTGCCCGCCAGACGATAAGATTACGGGTTCGCCGGGAGCATCTAACGGAACGCGACGAAATTCGTCATTGCTTCCAATCCACCTGCAAATGCAAGAGGCCCTGAGATGAATCTGACTTTCGCCCGCGGGATTAGAAAAGCAATGTATACCGCCCTGGTGGCAATCGGAGCGGTTCTGGTGCCCAACGCTGAAGCAGCCGAGACCACGCCCGCCAAGGCGCCGATTGTCATTACCGGCGCCGACATGAGGCCGGCCACTTCGCTGAATGGAGACTGGGGAACGGTTGTGGATCCCTACTTTTCGGGGCTGTTCAGCTTCCATCACGAAGAGAAGGCGAACGGCTGGTTTCTGAATCAGAAAGCCAAGCCTGGCGACCCGTTCCCGATAGAGTACGACTTTGCCAAGGCGCCAACCTTAAAGGTACCGGGCGACTGGAATACGCAGCGCGATTCGCTCTTTTACTATGAGGGACCCATCTGGTACGAGCGCGATTTCACTTATCAACCGAAAGAACATACAAAGGTCTTTTTGCACATAGGTGCCGCGAATTACCGGTCCTGGTTCTGGGTGAATGGAAAGAAAGTCTGCGAACACGAAGGTGGATACACCAGCTTTAATTGCGAAGTTACTCAGGTAATTCATGCGGGAGGAAACTTCGTAGTGGCTGCGGTGGATAACACGCGCCACGAAGATGGCGTGCCCACTCTGGAAACAGATTGGTGGAACTACGGAGGCCTTACGCGGTCGGTCTCACTTATTGAGGTGCCCGAGGCATTCATCGATCGGTACGACCTGCATCTAAAGCGCGGAGAAGGTTCCACCATTGAAGGCTGGGTTCATGTAGAGGGCGGCCAACAAGGCGCCAAGGTCGAAGTCGAAATCCCCGAGTTAGGCGCAAGAACCTCGGCGATTACGGATAGCAACGGGAGGGCGCTAATTCAAACACAGGTACAAGGCCTGGAGCGTTGGTCGCCGGAGACGCCGAAGTTATACAAGGTCAAAGTCCGCGCAGGTCAGGATGCGATCGAGGATCTAATCGGCTTTCGCACAGTGGAAACGCGCGGTACCGAGATTCTGCTGAACGGAAAGCCTGTCTTTCTGCGCGGTGTGTCGGTGCATGCGGAAGCCCCTTATCGAACTGGCCGAGCCAACACAGACAAGGATGCTGAGACGCTACTCGGGTGGGCCAAGGAGCTGGGTTGCAACTTTGTCCGGCTAGCTCACTATCCCCACGATGAATCGATGTTGCGAGCGGCCGATCGCATGGGCGTGCTTGTCTGGTCCGAGAACCCGGTCTATTGGGCATTGCAGTTTGACAATCCGAAAGTGCTGGCCAAGGCTGAGCAGCAGTTAGACGAAGAGATCGGCACTTCGCGTAACCACGCAGCCATCGTCTTATGGTCCATGGCCAACGAGACGCCTGACACGGAGGCGCGCACGCATTTCATCGAGACCCTTGCCGACAGAGCGCGCGCGCTCGACTCATCTCGACTTATCACGGCGGCGTTGCTGGTGCGTGCGGATGGGCATACCAAGATTGTCGACGATCCGCTGGGCAAAGCGCTGGATGTGATCGGAGTCAATGAATATATCGGTTGGTACGAACAGTATCCTGAAACGGCCGATGTAACTCAATGGCGCATCGGCTATGAGAAGCCGCTGATCGTCAGTGAATTTGGCGGCGACGCGAAGGCAGGATTGCATGGCGGGGAAAAGGACCGATGGACCGAAGAGTACCAGGCAAGTATCTATCGTCATCAATTCGGAATGCTGAACCGGATTCCCCAGTTGAGGGGCATGAGCCCATGGGTCTTGATGGATTTTCGCTCGCCGAACAGGCCTCTGCCTGGAATTCAGGATGAGTTCAATCGCAAGGGACTTATCTCGGAACAGGGGCAAAAGAAAGCGGCCTTTTTTGTCCTGCAAAAGGCATATGTGAATAAGAAAGTGGGAAATGCAGAATAGACCGGGAATGCTATCGAGTTTAAGTCGGAGAACTTTCCATGTTGATTGTGCAAAACCGAAATGTTGAGTTAAGCTTGACTAATGGCTATTGAATCGATCATTGCACAAATTGATGAAGAAATTGCAAAGCTGACGCAGATTCGCGCTCTGCTGGCAACCACCGGCGGAGTTGCCAAGAAGGTAGCATTGCCCAAAGGAACGAAGTTGTCGGACCAGGCGAAAGGCAAGAAGCGCCGCGTGTTGAGCCCTGAAGCGCGCAAGCGGATTGCCGATGCGCAGCGTAAGCGCTGGGCCGCGCAAAAGGCCAAGACAAAGTAGTCCAGGCTTGATCGGTTTTCCAATTGCTTTATCCTGAAACCTATTCCCGCAAGCGCCCTTCCCTTGGAAAGATCAACGCTTCGCGGACTCGGCAGGGGTGTGTGAATTGGAGGGCCGCTCTCACCGACTTAGTAAGTCTCTTTGCACAGCGCGCTCCTGTGAGCGAGTCATCGTATCCGATGAACGCCTTACTGCACGACGTGATAAGTTGACCCTGAAGATTGTCAGCGATGGGGTAGCAGATGCATGTTCGCTGCGACTCTGCCTTTCCGCTTTGCTTCGAAGTCAGTTATCGCGCGGGATGAAATGAAACCGTGATGCGGCTGTGCAGGAGATACAGCGCGCTCATGCGATGAGTTATAGCATCGCCCCGAGAAAACTGCACGAGGGCTCCACATAGCGTGGGTCTATTTCGATTTACCAGGTCTCTACCGCCAGAATGCTCGGCGGGCCGGGATGGCCTTCTATAACCTGTGTTTCAATGACCGCCTCCATGTTCAACTGTTCCCAGTTGGGTGGGAGTTTGGCCAGAAGTGAGTCGAGATAGACAGGGTTATAGAGAATTTCACCCGCGGCCTCTGTGCCCTCTTCGGAGATGCCCGCGGCAACAATTACAGGCTGCCCCGTGGTGTTGTCGTGGATGCGCGCGACGATCGCGTAATCGCGCGAGAGCTTCTGGTAGGGCAGATCCCAGGCGGTTGCCCATGTCGTCTGTTTTGGGCTCTTGCGGTCGACAATAATGGCCACGCCATCCTTGGATTCGAATCCGAAGCGCAGCTTCTGGGTGACCCGCAGCGTCCATATGTTATCGAATCCGCCAATCAGGACGATAGGGCCCTCGCGCAGTTGGGCGAAACTGGCCTCTGACGCCGGGAGTACGCGGAAAGCCTTGTGCCGGGTCTCCAGCGCGGCGGCGGTGCGGGTAAGAGTAATCACGTCGGCGAGAGCCAAATGTCCGGACAAATGAAGGCGGAAGTAGAGTGGCTCCGGCTGTGACCCGCTCGCAGGCGCATCGAAGGAATTGATCGACCCGACGTCAAGATTCCTGGCCGGTTCGCCCAGGCAGTAAGTAGCGGTCGTGGTGCCTTCGGTGATGGGCGCCCAGAAACGGTCGATTGACGTGGGGGGCTTGTAATCGCGTAAGTCGTGGAACTGCCAACCGATCCCAAAACTCGCGGCGATGGCCAGCCCGAAAAGAAAAGCGAGGAACAACCAGCGGCGTCGTGGAACGGGCCGAGGTGGGGCAGCAACGATCATCGGGGTTGGAGGCTGGGTTACAGGTTCAGGCAGCGGCGCAACAAGTTCCTGCGGCGGCGGATCAGCCAAGTGAAAGAGTGGAACGTAGGAGCCGCTGGGTAGTTCAATGACCAGTTCGCCGTCATGGGAATCGTCGTAATAGTACTGGATGAGGCGCTTGCGGACCTCACCGGCGGTGATGCGAACGACAGGATCTGCATTCGCATCGTAGCTGGGGGAGCGACCGAAAACCTCAATGCCGATACTGCGCTCCTTGAGCTCGGCGGCATTGCCTTTGAGGGTTTGCTCCACGGTGTAGGCCAGCAGCACCGGATAGCGCTTGCTGTTTGAAAACAGCGGGTGACCGAGCAGGCGCTCCAATTGCTCACGAATGGCGGAGGCATCGGGAGACGGAGCTGGTTGCGCGGGATCTTGTAAGGATTTTGTACCCACCGGCATGCCCTGCTCCTTGAGTCAAGAATCGTTCTTGGGAGTCAAGATTCATTCCTGGAGTTGACTGAGCCGGCAGGGAGATCTTAGCAGCCATGGCAACATGGTGGCCCAGGAGCCCAATCTTGTGCGCGGCAAAAACACAGTACAACAATTGGAACGAAACGAACTGTATTGCGTATCATACGTCTCGAAAATGGACTTGTCTACAGAGTATTAACATGAATATTGCTAAAGGTTTAGGTAGGAATAAATCGATTTGGTACCCGATGGAACCTATTGAAATTGGAAGGCAGGTCTTATATTGAGGACCGGTCCAGAAGATGAGCCAGAGCAGATACCTGTAAACGGAGACATCCGTGTGCAAGGGTCTAGCTGGACAGCCCATTTTCTTGTGATTGCGGCTCCTCGCCCCTCCGGTTTGCCAGACCTGGAATCCATCCAGGCAAGCGAAACCGGGGGGCGTTTTTTTGCTTCCCTGGCGCGCCGTGTACTACGAGGTCTAACTTAGGCCGGACATGACCAACATTCTTGGTTCAGTCATTTCTTGTATAGCGGACCTTATTCCTTCGCGGCCTAACCCGCTATCCTTCACTCCGCCGTAAGGCATGGGGTCGAGACGCCACGCAGGGGTGTCGCCGACTATCAAGGCGCCGACTTCCAACTCCCTATAGGCGGTCAGGATGCGGCCTGCGTCGCGGGTCAGGAGGCCAGCCTGCAATCCGTATTTCGAGTGGTTGACGTCGGCGAGGGCTTGCTCGAAATCGTCGTAAGGCTCGACCAGAACTACTGGGCCGAATGCTTCTTCATCCCGTATCTTCATGCCCGGTTTGGTGGCGGTAAGGATGGCGGGGGTAATGAGGGAACCATTGCGCTCGCCGCCGGCAACGAGTTTGGCGCCGCCCTCGACGGCTTCCTTGATCCAGGCTTCGACGCGATCGGCTTCGGTGAGGCGCACGAGCGGGCCAACTTCAGTGGGCTCGTCGGCAGGGTTGCCGGAAACCAGCTTGGCGGCGATTTCCACGAGTTTCCAGAGGAAGGTCTGGAAGATTTTGCGTTCAACAAAGACCCGCTGGACCGAGTTGCAGGACTGGCCGGCGTAGCTGAAGGCGGCGTGGGCGGTGCGGAGGGCAGCTTCGTCCAGATCGTGCCAGTCGCCGTGGACGATGAGGGCGGCGTTGCCACCGAGTTCGAGCAAGACACGCTTGCGGCCGGAGTGCGCCTTCAGTTCCCAACCTACTTTGGCGGAGCCCGTGAAGGAGACGAGCTTGATGCGATCTTCCTTTTCGGCAAGCCATGCAGTGTCGGTGTTGGAAAGCGGAAGGATGGAAAGGGCTTCCGCGGGCCAGCCTGCTTTCAGGATGACTTCGCCGAGCGCAAGGGCGGTGAACGGGGTTTGTGGGGCGGGCTTGAGAAGGATGGGGCAGCCGGCAGCGATGGCAGGGGCGAGCTTGTGGGCGACCAGGTTGAGGGGCAAGTTGAACGGAGTAATGGCTAGAACAGGGCCTACAGGGAAACGCTGCACGAGTCCCCAACGGCCCTCGTTGCCTTCGGTGAGGTCGAGGGGCAGGCTTTCGCCGCCGAGCCGGGCAGCTTCTTCAGCGGCGGTCTTGAAGGTGAGAACGGCGCGATCGACTTCAGTGCGGGCCAGGCGGAGCGGCTTGCCGGCCTCAGCCACGATGAGCTGGGCGAAGCGCTCCTTTTGCTCAATGAGGGTACCGGCAACGTCTTCCAGGATTTCCCGGCGCTTCCAGCGAGGCAGGGCGCGGGTACGGCGGAGGCTGGCTACGGCGTGATTGACGGCCTGCCGTGCGTCGGCGCGGGTGGCAATGGTGACGCGGCCGACCAGGCCCTGATCCCAGGGAGAACGGACTTCCAGGGGTTCGCCATCAATCCATTCCTTACCGCAGAGCAGAAAACCTGTTTGTGAACCTGGCCGCATCTTCATGACGTTCGCTCTCCTGATTGAAACAGCCTACCCTCTGATGGTAAAGCGGCGGAGTGGGTTGATGGGTTGTGAAACTGGCGTTGGGCAAGCAAGGCTGGATGGAGTTGGGAAACCTGCGCTGAATTGGGCCTGCCGTTTCCTGCCAGAGACGCCAGAAACTGGAAGGATTGCGCGCCTAACCAAATGCAAAGGGACACACGGTGGTTAGGCGGAGAAAAGATGGATGATTAAGGGCGGAATTGAGTTATAGTGGCTGGAATCCGAAAAAGGGATGCGTGCGTCTCCCGAATCCGAACGCACCGATAAGGAGATTACAGTGGCTGAATTGCCCCAGAACCCTGGAAGTCAAGGATTACCGGAACAAACTGGCCCGTCGGCGCCGCCTTTCCAACCTGTTGCTCCGCAGTATCAACAAGTGATTCCTCCGGTTGCCGGAATACCCCAGCCCCCCGCTCCGCCGGCAAAATCCGGGGGCGGTGCAATGAAGATCATCCTGATCATTCTGGGTTTCATCGCTTTCCTCGTGCTGCTCGTGGTGTGCCTGCTTGCCTACGCGTGCCACAAGGTCAGGCAGTCCTTCCACGTGGACAACAAAACCGGCGAGACTTCCGTGAGCGTTCCTGGCATGTCGATGAACGCAGACGCCGGAATGAAGTTCACATCGAGCGACTTGGGAACGGACATCTATCCTGGCGCGCAACCCGGAAAGTCAGGGAATATGCGCATGAACATTGCGGGCAACTCGGTGGTGACCGCGACATTCCTGACTTCGGACGCCAAGGAAAAGGTCGTCGATTTCTACAAAGACAAGCTGGGCAGCGAGGCCAGCACAATGGACTTCGGGGCCAACGCGATTTTGTCGCTGAAGAAGAACGAGCATGAGACGGTGCAAGTGACAATTTCGCAGGAAGCCAACCAGTTCGACGGAAAAACGCAGATTCACATTTCCCATACAACTAGCAGCGCTAAGTAACGGACTGGCGGCGCGGGACAGGGCGATCTTCGGCCTTGTCCCGCGCGGATCTCTGCGGCTGCCACCAATCGGACTGGAGCGCGGCTGCTTCCGTCGGCACGCCGGGTTCCGGCACAAACAAAGGCAACTCCTGCCCCTTGGCAATCTCCAACAGGCGCTTGATCGGCTGCCGCCAGCCGTGCAACGCAAGGTCGAACAAGCCCCAGTGAATGGGCATCAGCAGGCCGGCTCTTGCCGGCCCTCCCAGGGCTGCATAGGCATGCGCGGCTCCGTCCGGTCCCATGTGAATGTCCTTCCAGAACTCGTGAGACGCGCCAATCTCCAGCATTGTCAGGTCGAAAGGCCCATAAGCGGCGCCGATCTCGGCAAATCCCTCCCACAGTCCTGAATCTGCTCCGTAATACACGGCATGGTCCTTGCCCTTGATTACAAACGAAGCCCACAGCGTTTCAAAGCGGTTGAACAAGCTCCGGCCCGAGAAATGACGCGCTGGAACTGACGTCACCGTGCAGGCGCCCCGCGCGATTGTCGCTGTTTGCGTCCAATCCAGTTCCTTAACCCGTGCCGCAGCCACACCGAAGTCCCGGAGCAGTTTGCCCACGCCGAGCGGAGTCACCCATTGCGTTTCAGCCAGCGCAGACAGCTGCGATAGCTGCCGAACGGTCGCCTTGCCCAGATGATCGTAGTGATCATGCGAGATCACCACCGCATCGATCACCGGGAGCTGCTCCAATGGAAGCGTTGGCGGATAGAACCGCCTGGGGCCAAGCCTTCGCGAAGGGCTCACCCTCTGATCCCACACAGGATCAATCAGGATCCGCGCGCCATCCATCTCCAGCAGCGTGGACGAGTGGCCAAACCACGTCACGCGTAGCCCGGTTAGAGGGGGCGTTGTGTACACGCGCGCATCGGTAAGAAACGGGCCCAGCGGAGTTCGCGGAAACTTTTCTTCTTTGTTTTTCAGGTAAAGCGGAAGCAGCTTGAAAATCATTGAAGCTCCGCCAATCCGCGTCTCGACGGGGTTCCGAAACTTGCCATCCTGCTTCGCAGCTTGCGAAAGAAACAAAGGACCTCCCAAAATTCGAAGTTCACACGGTTCAGTACGCGTCGAGCATTCCTATCTGACGCTGCGCCTTATGCGATAGACTCCTGCCTATGATTCATGACGGGCGGAGCAGAAAACTTCCCTTCGATGCCGTTGAGGCTATCGAGCATCTGAAAAGAAAAGACCCCAAGCTGGGAGTGTTGATTGAATGTGTCGGCCCGTTTGCGTTGCGGCTGGACCCATCGCCCTCCCCGTTCGAGTCGCTGCTGGAATCGATTCTCTACCAGCAGTTGCATGGCAAGGCGGCGGCGACAATTCATCGGCGGGTGCGGGAGTATTTTGGGGGCGACCCGACCCCGCAGTTGCTGATCGATACCCCGGATGAGCCGCTGCGGGCGGCTGGGGTTTCAGGGAACAAGATAAAAGCGTTCCGGGACCTGGCAGCGAAGACGCTGGATGGGACTGTGCCTTCGCACGCGGCGATCAAGAAACTCTCGGACGCGGAAATAATTGAGCGGCTTACGGCCGTGCGCGGCATTGGTGCCTGGACGGTGGAGATGCTGCTGATTTTCCGGCTGGGGCGGCCGGACGTGCTGCCGGTGACGGACTATGGTGTGCGCAAGGGATTCGCATTGACGTTTCACCGATTGCCGAAGACGCGTGCGCTGGTGGCAGCGGATTTGCCCAAGGCGGATGTGCTGCTGAGAAGGGGAAAGAAGTGGGCGCCGTTCCGGAGCGTGGCCAGTTGGTATTTGTGGAGGGCTTGCGATCTGGCCAAGGGGACTGGGCCAACCGGACGCTCGGCTTAGCCCGGCAGGTATTCAGCGCACGCTAAAACGGTTTATCATTGCCAAGCCCGTTGCGCGAGCTTCTGCAGGCATTCCGAAGCGACGCGGGACAAACAAGGAAAACCAATGGCTCCGAGTAAACGTTTTATCTGCATTCATGGACATTTTTACCAGCCGCCGCGGGAGAATCCGTGGCTGGAGACGGTGGAGACGCAGGACACGGCAGCTCCTTACCACGACTGGAATGAGCGCATCTGTGCGGAGTGCTACGCGACCAACGGGGCGGCGCGCATTCAGAACGCGAAGAACCAGATTACGCGCATTGTGAACAATTACGCGCGCATCAGCTTCAACTTCGGGCCCACGCTGTTGAGCTGGTTAAAGGAAAATGCGCCGCGGACGTACCGGATGATTCTGGACGGGGAACGGCGCAGCCGGAAGAGTTATGGCGGGCACAGCTCGGCGATGGCTCAGGTATACAACCACATCATCATGCCGCTGGCGAACCGGCGCGATCGCGTGACGCAGATCCGCTGGGGGATCGCGGACTATGCGTTGCACTACGGCGCGCCGCCGGAGGGCATGTGGCTGTCGGAGACAGCGGCGGATACGGAATCGCTGGAGCTGCTCGCGCAGCATGGGGTGAAGTTCACTTTGCTGGCCCCGCATCAGTGCAAGCGTGTAAGAGCGCTGCGGGATGGCGAAGGCTGGATGGATACAGCCGGTGCGTCTGTGGATTCGACGCATCCTTACCTGATGCGGTTCGCTTCCGGCGCGTCGATAACGGTGTTCTTTTACAACGGACCGTCGTCGCGCGCGATTGCGTTTGAGGGGCTGCTGAATTCCGGGGAGGCGTTTGCGGCGCGCCTCAAGAACGGATTCAAGGAGGACAGTCAGGCGCAATTGGTGCATGTGGCCACCGATGGGGAATCGTACGGCCACCATCACAAGCACGGCGAGATGGCGCTGGCGTACGCGCTGCGCCTGCTGGAACGCGACAGGAATGTGAAGCTGACCAACTATGGAAGATTTCTGGAGCAGTTTCCGCCGGAGTACGAAGCTGAGATTGAGGAGGACAGCTCGTGGAGCTGCGTTCATGGTGTGGAGCGGTGGAGATCGAATTGCGGTTGCAATGGCGGCAAGCCCTACAACCAGCTTTGGCGCGCGCCTCTGCGTCAGGCGCTGGATGAGCTGCGCGACGCTGTTGCTCCGCTGACGGAACTTGAGGGCAGCAAGCTATTCAAGGATGTGTGGGCTGCGCGCGATGCATACATCAACGTGGTTCTAGATCGCAACGCGGAAGTTGCGGTCCGGTTTTTTCTTGCACATCAAAGTCACGAACTGACTGAATCAGGGCGCGTCCGTGCGTTGGAACTGATGGAGATGCAGCGCCACACGCAACTGATGTACACGAGTTGTGGATGGTTCTTCGACGATATAGCAGGCATTGAAACGGTGCAGATCATCGCGTATGCCGCACGCGTGTTGCAGCTGGCGAAGGAAATGTTCGGCGAGCAGGCTGAGGGGCTGGAGGCTGCGTTTGTTGCGCGGATGGCGGAGGCAAAATCGAATGAAGCCAGCGCCGGGGATGGCGCTCAAATCTACAAGGCCTGCCGGGACACGATGGAACTGGGCCTGGAACAGGTGGCGGCACACTACGCGATCAGCTCGGTATTCTCTTCGTTTGCCGAGGAGACGGATCTGTTCTGCTATCGCGTGCGTCGCATCTCCTATGACATTCATACATCGGGCCGGGGGCGGCTGGCGGTGGGGCGGGCGCATATTGCGAGCGCAATCACCGGCAATCAACAAAGCTTCTCGTTTGCGGTTTTACATTTCGGCGACCAGAACATAACGGCGGCCGTTAAGCCCTACACCGATGCCGACGCGGCGGAGTTTGACGCCTTTACCGCAAAGGCTGCGGAACATGTGCAGCGCGCGAAGTTCCCTGAAGTGATTCGTTTGATGGACAGAGAATATGGGCATGTGGACTACTCGCTGACTTCGCTGTTCAGGGACGAGCAACGGCGCATTGTGGAGTTGATTCTGAACTCGACGCTGTGGGACATCGAGAATTCGCTGACGACGATCTACGAGGATCACGCCAGCCTTTTGCACTATCTGTCGCAGGCGGGGTTGCCGAAGCCTCCCGCGCTGACGCTGGCAGCGGGATTTGCAATCAATGCCGGGCTGCGGCGCGCACTTGAAACCGATCCCATCGACATTGCGCAGATGCGGTCGTTTCTATCGCTGGCCAAGGCGGACCAGGTGCCGCTGGAAACGGCCACACTCAGCTACATTGCGGACCAGCGCATGAAGCGGGCGATGGTGGAGCTACAAATGTCCGCGGGGTCGTTGGAAATGCTGGAGCGGGCGCTGACGCTGGCGCTCAACCTGGCGGAATTGCCCTTCGAATTGAACCTGTGGCAGGCGCAGAACATCTGGTATGAGATTCTGGGCACCTCGAGCTATGCGCTGACGTCGCTGGCGGCAGGCGAGCGAGGCCAGTGGGACGATCACTTCGGTGGGCTCGGAACCTGTTTGCGGATCGATTGCGCCAGCATTACGGCGGACGATGTTGCGGTAGCGGCGCCGGGAGACTGAAAACCAGTTATCAGTGATCAGTTGTCAGTTTTCGGTGGCGGCCTCATTCGATATGTTGATCGCTGTGTGGTATTACTACGCCAAAGTAGCCGAGGGAGAAACGGCATGAACAGACCTGTACTTTTTCTTCGCATCGCGTCGGTTTTCACGTTGATTCACGCGGTTCTACACACCATCGGCGGGGTTTTCAGCCAAGCTGATCCAGGCCCCGCTGCTGTAGCATTCGAAGCGATGAAGGTGAACCAGTTTCTGCTCATGGGAAACATGCGCAGCTACTGGCACTTCTATCGCGGGATGGGGCTGGCGGTCACTATCTTCCTTTCCTTTGAGGCAGTCGTTTTTTGGCAACTGGGTTCACTCGCGAAGACTCACGCGCTGCGACTGCGGCCGATCATGGTTACATTCGCAATTGCGTATTTCGCTATGGCGGTGAACTCGTATAAGTACTTCTTTATTGCACCGGTGATCGTGGAGTCTGTTATTGCGGCTTGCCTGGTGTGGGCGATTGTGACAGCCAAGCCTCAGGCTCTCGCTGATCCGATGACTCCGTAGCAGGTTGGAGCATCTCACAATGCGTTGAACAGGCCGACTCACCGCAAGGCCAGCCTTTTTTGTGGCCAAAGATGACCTTTCGACCGTTACGATGGATGCGGCGGCCTCCTTGAAAAAGACAATCCTTCTGATTCTGTTCATTGCGATCGCGAGCATTGTGCTCCGTGCGAAAACCACCGCGTCTTCCGACAACTCCGCGGGACTGTCGCTCATCGATCGCGCCCACGCACAGGACTGGATCAGCGACGTCAGCAGAGGCTGGGCGGTTCACGAAGGAGACGATCAAGCGTGGGCGAGCCCCAGTTTCGACGACTCCGCATGGCAGACGGTGAGGCTCGATGACCTTGGCCCATCGAAGCCGGGGTGGCGGTGGTATCGGCTGCACGTCACGCTCCATGAAAACCATCCGGATCTCTCCTTGCTGATCATGGGCGGCGAAGGGACTTATGCGCTGTATGTGAACGGCGTTGCGGCATCCGGATCTGAATTAAGGTCGAGCCTGCATGTCAACCGCCCCACCGAGCGTACGACTCCGCTCACTGCAGCCGGCACGGACCTGGTGATCGCCCTGCGCACGCATACGCCCCCGAGTTACGCCAACTGGCATCTACCGCAGTTTCTGACCGCGTCATTGGGAACACCGGATGCCATCGAAAGCCAGCGACAGGGGCTTCAGAGCAGCCGGATGTACGCAGTATTCCCGGTGGTCGCGATTAACCTGTTGCTGATGCTGGCGGGCATCGGGGCGTTCGCATTGCATCGCAGCCAGCCGAATCAATCCGAATATCTATGGCTGGGTCTCTATCTCTTCCTGCTAGGAGCAAGCAACCTGCTCTGGGGCTGCCAGCTCAACGGAGTTTTGCCGCTCTCACTCAACTTCCTCGTCGGCGATCCCCTCATCTACGCCTTCACCATTGCCCAGATCGAGTTCACCTACAGCTTTGGAGGGCGCCGCGTCAGTCTCCCGTGGCGCATCTATGAAGCGCTCCTGCTGGCGCCACTTGTCCTGGTGTGGATGCAGTGGCAGGGGCTGTTGCCAAGCACAATCTACCTTCTGATCGAAGCATCGATCATCCTGCCGGCGGCGTTGTTGCTGCCTATTCTCCTTTTCCTCTGGTACAGGCGAGGGAATCGCGAAGCTGGATGGCTGATTCTGCCTAGCCTCTTGCCCGCCGCCAATATTGCACTTGGGGATCTGGGATCTATCTCTATTTTTCTCGGGTGGCATCGCCTCGACTTCCTCGACGACCCAATTCAAATAGGCGCCGCTCAGGTGCAGGCAAGCGACCTCGGCTGTCTTCTTTTCCTGCTGGCGATCGCCGTGGTCATGTTCTTCCGCTTCACCCGCGTAAGCCGCGAACAGGCTCGCACCGCGGCGGAATTAAGCGCGGCGCGCGAAATACAGCGGCGGCTGGTGCCTGCATCGCTGCCCAAACTTGCGGGATTCGAACTGGAGGCAGCGTATTTTCCAGCGCAGGAGGTCGGTGGCGATTTCTACCAGGTGCTGGAGCAACACGAGGGCTTCGCGCTCATTGTCGTTGGCGATGTGAGCGGCAAAGGATTGAAAGCCGCGATGACCGGCGCGTTGGCCATAGGCGCTCTGCGAACGCTGGCCGCCGAAAATTTTTCTCCCGCAACATTGCTTTCGCGCCTGAACGGGCAGATGCTCACCACGCAGGAAAGCGGATTCATCACCTGTATCTGCGTCCGGCTGTCGCCTCAAGGCGGCGTGACCATGGCCAACGCCGGACATCTTTCACCCTACCGGCGCGGAGAAGAGATCGCACTCGATTCCGGCCTGCCGCTTGGATTGACCGCCGACGCGGACTACGGCGAGACAGAGATTCAGCTTGAACCCGGCGACAAGCTGATGCTCCTTTCGGATGGGGTGGTGGAAGCGATGAACCCGCAACGTCAGCTCTTCGGATTTGAACGCGTGCGAGGAATCAGCGAAGAGTCCGCGCACGACATTGCCTCCGCGGCGCAGGCATTTGGCCAGGAAGACGACATTACAGTGCTGACGGTGACGCGGCTGGCTTTGGCCGCTGATTAAAGGATCTTCCACGTTGGCGCACAGCGGTGGCGTTTGTCTTCCCACCTATTTACAGCGTTCCGATGTGCGCGAGAATATCCGCAAGATGCTCCGGCGCGGAAAAGAACGGCGAGTGATCGGTGTCGATGGAAAAGGTGCGCTGGCACGGCGATTGTTTTTGCATTGCCTGCTGCAGGTCGAGGGTTATGGCACGGTCGTAGGCGCATTCAATGTAAAAGCGTGGGATGCGACCCCAGCGCTCTGGCGTGGTTTGCACCCGTGCCTGGAAAGGCTCGGTGGACTGGGCCACAAGCCGCGACTTCGCGAATGCCTCATCTTCTTCCGTACAATTGGCGTAAAACGCCTCGTGCGTGTATTGCGGCCTGAATCCAATCACTCCATCCGCTACCGGAAAAGTGCTGGATGGGTTGACCATACTTTCCTTATCTTGTGCGGCCCAGGTCATGAGCGAGTCGCCGTTGCGGGGTAAAAACGCGCACATATACACGAGTGCTTGAATCTTCTCCGGGCAGTTTTCGGCGGCTTGCGTAATGGCGACGCCACCCATGCTGTGGCCAAGCAGAATCACGTGCTGCGATTGGGCCGCGGCGATTTCACAAATGCGATCGGTGTAGCTCTTCAGCGTGACTGACGCGCGGGGCGTTGTGTCGTCGCCGTGGCCGGGCAAATCGGGAGCGAGGACCGTGTGGCCGGCAGCCTCAAGCAGGGGTACCACTTTGCTCCAGCACCATCCGCCGTGCCAGGCGCCATGAATAAGCAGATAGGTCGACATGAACCAGGATTCTATCGAATGGACAAGGCCGATGCAATGCGACTTTTGCTGGATAGGAATGACATGGAATACGCATCCGCACCTAGCTGCGCCAGTGCAGATCGATGGGGCCGTCCATTGGGTGTTTGGGTGCGCCGCCGCTGGTGCCTGAATCGATACGGGCCTGCTTCAGGGCGAAGTACCACTTGGCCGGCTTGTCGGCGTCGTCGATCAACATCAGGCTAGGATTGTGACGGAGGCCTTCCGCCTGCTGAATCATGGTGACTTGGTCCTGGCGTACGAATTTAGCGCCGAAGAACTTGGCAATGGGGGTTACGAAGGGGACGTGATAGAAAACGTTCCAAGCGGCGATCACATCAATGCGGCAGGTTGATGCGGTGACCGGGGTGACGGTGGTGAGCGAGGAGAACCATTTGTCGCCGGCGCGAATGACCTCCGTGCGGCGGTTGGGCAAGGTGAAGTCGATAGTGGTTTCGATGGGCTGGCCGTAGACGCCGAGCAGTTTGTACGGCGCGGAGTTGCCGCTGGGCGCATGGGCGCTCATGCGGAAGCCCTCGGGGATCGGCTCAAAGCGTTTGGTCTTTTGGCGGATGCTGGCACGCGAACGCCACCACCACGCCTGATGGACGAAAGGGCCGTGCGCCGGGTCCATGAGACCGATAATGCCGTGATCCACATTGCAGGGCAGGTCGGCGGCGAGGTGGGCTGTACGATAGCGGGGACCGAATTTGGCAAGCTCCGGAACCGGCCGCTCCGTGGTTCCGCCTTTCCGCCCTGCGCCAGCGGCTGGAATAAAGACCCATGCATGGCCATCGCGCTCTTCGCAGGGATAAGCGGTGGCGAAAATTCGCGTTGCGTCCAACTTGTCGAAGGTTGAAAGCGACGGAATCATGGCACATTGCCCGCCGCAGGGCTCGAACTCCCATCCGTGATAGCGGCAGGTGACGCGGTTGCCGTCGAACCAGCCATAGCTGAGGGGAATGCCACGGTGGGGACAGCTATCGCGCATGGCGAAGACGCGGCCATCGTTGCGTCGGCCCAGAACCAGCGGGATATCGAGCAGCATGGCCGTGGCCAGCTTGCCCCCGCCACGAATATTGGATCGGAGCTTGTCCGTCCGCATCGCTGGGTACCAGTCGTCGTAGAGGAGGGTGGCAGTGGGGCCCTGAATCGATGCGCCCGTTTCGGTAGTCGTTACGAAGGGCATTTGGCAATCACGATAGCATTGTGGGCGATGCCAATGCCAACGCCACCGGCTGATTCCCCTGGATGTGCTTGCGCCACGGGCCCCGCTTTTGCCGCAGCGTGCCTCATTTCGGACGGCTGGCGGGAGGGATAATCCCGTTCATGCGCAGGTAGACCACCATCTGGCCGTAGTGGTCCATCAGGTGTTCAAGGCCTTGCGTTGCCAGGCCGGCACGGGTACCGTTGGCGGTCATCACAAAGGCATTCTCAGGGGTGATGGCATCCACATAAGCATGAGCCGTCACAAACGAGTCCTTCAGAGCTTTGACAATCTCCGCCTTGGTCTTGAGTTTGTCGTAGTCAGCCCGGGTGTCGACCAGGGGTGCGTTGGGATCGTGGAAGTAAAACGCATTGGCCTGGGCAACATGCTTGACCTCTCCTCCAAAGGTGCGGACGTCCTTGAATTCGCCCGCAGTGACCGGGGGCGCGAAGTCGTATTTGTCTTCCGGCATGGCCTCGGCTGCGGAGACGAAATTCGTTTCGAGAGAAGCGAGGATTTTTCCATAGATCTGGGCTGGCGGGACGGTCGAGCCAACGGGCGGTTTGGCGGGCGCGGCTGCCTGGGCAATTGCAAGAGTAGACGCGACGGCAAGCATACAGCCGGCGAGAATCGGCGTGGCAAGACAAGTGGGTGTGCGCATGAAATCTCCCCTGTGGCGGCTCAAGCCGCGTGAATGCAATCTACCAGACCGGCGTCGATTCCAGATACCGAATGAATGCAAATTTGTGACTATTACACAGCCTGCGAGCAGGAGAGATGCTCCCGACCCCGGCATGCGGAAAACTTCAGTGGGAAGTCAGTTAACTTTGCAATGGCCCCGTTCTTCGCAGTTTGCCATTCCTAAGCTCGAAGCGTTGACCGCGCCAGACGATGGTGTTGCCGGCGAAGCCAAAGGTCCAGACGAAGAAAGCGATCAGGTCGCGGAAAGGCAGCAGCGAGAGGCTGGGAAGGACCTCGTGGTCGGCCAGGACCTGGGCGCCGACGGTCATGGCTACCGAGAGCCGAAGAAAGAAGCTCATTGCGAGCAGCCAGAGGCTGAGGGGGCTTAGCCCGCTGGCGATCACATTGAACAGAGCCCAGGCCAATCCATGCGTGAAGATCAGCCCGGCGTAACCCCAGGGGCGCGCGTCGCGGACAGTGCGTTCCCAGCGCAACTGGTGATCGATAAAGCCGCGCCAGGTGTAGGCGGGGATCGCGGTTTCGACGACTTCGGCGCTGAGGATTACTCGATAGCCTGCCTGGTCGACGCGCGCGCCGAGCTCATAATCGTCTGCCAGGTGATCGACAAGAGTCTCGAGGCCGCCGATCTTCTCCAAGGCCCAGCGGCTGACGGCAAGTGTAGAACCCAGGCCGTAGTGGAGGCCTCCCTCAATCATGCGCGAAAGAAGCACGCCGGCCTGGAAGTCGGTG
>Ga0302319_10005224_pt1 | contig 26191 bp, 22 predicted proteins | sample Bog_T0_2_FD_203319 | JGI IMG/M metagenome (GOLD analysis project Ga0302319, IMG submission 203319) | Peat permafrost microbial communities from Stordalen Mire near Abisko, Sweden - Bog_T0_2 | ecosystem: Environmental > Terrestrial > Soil > Wetlands > Peat | place: Sweden: Abisko, Stordalen Mire...
TAACACTGTGGGCCATTTCAACCGCAAAATGCGCCGGCCACTTGATGGTTTGCTTTAGAGAGAAAAACGGGAAACATGCGAGAGGCCCATGCCCCGCTATCCTCAAGCCATTTTAGTCTCGTGCGAAGTCCCGTGGGACGAACGCGAGCAACTGATCGAATCCGTGTTTCGCGAGGAAATCCGCGACACGCTCAAGGCCGGCTTCGGCCACGTCTATATCTTCGGCACCGCGGGCGAGGGCTACGCGGTCGACCTGCCGCGGTTCAAGCGCGTGGCGGAAATCTTCTGGGAGGAAACCAAAGGGAAGGCGGTTTCCGCCATGGTCGGGGCGATCGCGCTGTCGACCGCACTGTCCTTGGAGCGGATCAAGATTGCCTATGACTTGGGCTTTCGCTGCTTCCAGATCGCGATGCCGTGCTGGGGCGCGCTGAACGACAACGAGGTGATGAAGTTCTTCCGGGATGTCTGCGGCGCCTACCCCGACGCCTCCTTCCTCCACTACAATCTGCCCCGGGCCAAGCGCATCCTCAACGGGGCCGACTACAAGAAGCTGGTGGCGGCCGTGCCGAATCTGGTCGGCACGAAGAACACCGGCGGCGGTCATGGCCGGGCGGAGGACCTGATGAAGAACTCGCCTGAGCTGCAGCACTTCTTCGGCGAGGATAATTTCCCTTACGGGTGCTTTTACGGCGAGTGCTCGCTGCTCTCCTCGCTCGCGGCGGTGGCCCCGGAGGCGACCAAGGAGCTCTTCGAGGCGGGCCGGAAGATGCAGGTCGAGCGCGTCTTTCGTCTCCGGCACTTTTTTCACGAGCTCCTCCAGGGTTTGCTGAAGGAATTGCTGGCTTTGGACCGGATCGACGGCGCCTATGACAAGATCTGGATCCGCTTGAGCGGACTCGAGACCATGCCGCTGCGGCTGCTTTCCCCTTACGAGGGCTTCACCGAGGCGCAGTACCAGGTCGTCAAGGAGCGCTACCTCGGGAAATTCAACCGCGGTCGCTTCACCGAATAGCTCCGCCGGCGGTGGCGAGATTGAGCGCGTAGACTCGGGGTTCGTCGCTGCCCCGCCGTTGGAGCGTGACACGAAAACGCACGGTTTGGCCGGCGAGTTCGTACAAGTCGACTCCCGGCCAGGTGACGGGACAATCGAGCCCGTGGCGCAGAGCGATCATGCCAGCGGAAGCGCCGGAAAAGCGGGCGAGGGGACGGAAGCGATCGTCGAGCACCTCCACCCGCATGGCCTGGGCCTCCTCCGCGTTGAGCGTCAAGACCGCTTGCTCGGGCAAGAGGACCGAAGTCGAAATCACGGAGCCTTCGTTCGCTGCCGGAAATAGGCCGAGCGCTCCCCAGCGATCGCGGGGCAAGGTAGCGAGCGCGACCTCCCCGTAGTAGTCGGTCGGTGGATTCTCGCCCCGCCGGAAGTCGGCGTTGCGCCAGCGGCCGAAATAGATCCGGGTCTCGGCGCCGACATTGAGGATGCCGTTGCCGCTTTGGATCAGGACGGTGTTGTGATGGCGCCCCGGCACCGGCGTGACCGGAGCGCCCAGGGCGGTGAGAAAGAGGAAGTCCTTCACCGGCTCGCGGAAGCGGATCCCGTCGTTGCTCACCACCAGCCCCAAGTCGGCGGAGATGTCGTTGAAGGCCTCGTTGTAGTCGGCATTGTGCCAGCGGCCGTAGAGGCCGACCGCGACGTTGCCGAAGCTGGCGGCTCCGACACCGAGGTGGGCTTGGTCATACCGGCCATTGGGCCCCCGCGCTTTCGGATCCCGGGGTTCGGACAAGGCGAACGATTCGACATGTTCGGGCAGGAAATGGGGAAAATCGGTGGCGACGTGCACGTAGCCCTCCCGGCCGCGGTCGCTCCCGCCTTCGCCCGCCCCGATGCCGGCGCGGGCCTTGTGCCCGCTGATGATCCACAAGCCGTTGAAGTTATAGAAAGCCGACGGCTCGAAGAAACTTTGGACCGCATCCCGCGGCCCGGCCGTCCAGCGCAGGCCGTCGGGGCTCCAGGCCGCCCGCACCGTGCCGTGGCCGGCATCCTCGCCCGGCAGGGCCCGGGGTCCCTGCCAGCAGTATTCATAGACCATCTTGTAGCGGCGCTGAGGATTTGGGTCGGTCTCGTCCTTCACGACGAAGGCGCCTTCGGTGTTGGGATTGGGCAGCACCAGCGCGTTGTTGGCGCGCGAGCCTTTCCAGAGCAACTGGCCCAGCTTCGGTTTGACCCAATGAATCCCATCGGGGCTCTCGGCATAGCAGACCGGCCCGTATTCCTGGTCGTGCCGGGGCTGGGCGGGGAACTGCTCTTGATATTCCGGCGGCCAGTCGGGATTGCGGCCCAGGGAGGCACCGTAGTACCACATCCGGAACTTGCCGCCATCGTGGAGCACGGTGCCGTAGAAGTGGGTCGCGAGATAGTCGGGTGCCTGCGGATTGTCCCGGCTGGGGGTGAGGACGGGCTCGGACCGGACTTGGGGCCGCGCCAGGTAGTAGCACAGGTTCTTCTTGTAGGGGAGGGAGAGATCGTCAATGGCGAGGAGCAGCGCATGCCTCTCGGCGCGGGCGCCGGAGGCGGGAAAACGGAATGCGGCGGGCGGCGGGACGGCCGCCGCGATCCCGGTGGTGACTGCGGCGAGGGCGACGAGGAGTTTCATCAGGCGGGGCGGGGGAGGCCGGAAAGGCCCAATTTGATGTCGCCTTTGGTTTTCGAGGCAATCACTTGTGGCGCATGAGTGAACCGAGCCGCCGTGTTTTGAGTCCGCCGGCGATTATCGCCCGGAAGCGGGACGGCCATGTTCTGACCCCGGAGGAGATCGCGGCCTTCGTCCGGGGCGCGACCGACGGCTCCTGGGCGGACTACCAGTTGAGCGCCCTCCTGATGGCGATCTACTTTCGCGGCATGACCCCGGCCGAGACGGCCGACCTGACCTCGGCCATCATGCGCTCGGGGGCGGTGGCGGATCTCTCGGCCGTGCGGCGGCCGAAGGTGGACAAGCATTCCAGCGGCGGGGTGGGCGATAAGGTCTCGCTCCACCTGGCGCCGATGGTCGTCGTCTGCGGCGTGGCCGTTCCGATGATGAGCGGGCGCGGCCTGGGCCACACCGGGGGCACGCTGGACAAGCTCGAGGCGATCGCCGGCTTCCGCGTCGACCTCAGCCTGGCGGAGTTCCGCGACCAGGTGGACAAGATCGGGGCCGCCTTCATCGGCCAGACCGCGGAACTGGCCCCGGCGGACAAGAAACTCTACGCGCTGCGCGACGTCACCGCCACGATCGAATGCATCCCCCTGATTTGCGCCAGCATCATGGGCAAGAAGCTGGCCGAGGGGATCGACGCCCTCGTGCTCGACGTCAAGTTCGGCCGCGGCGCCTTCATGCCCGACCGGGCGCGGGCCCGGGAGCTGGCCGCCGCCTTGGTCGCGATCGGCCACGCCGTGGGCAAGCCGGTCCGGGCGGTCCTGACCGCAATGCACGAGCCGCTCGGCCGGACGGTCGGAAATGCCCTCGAAGTGGCGGAGTCGATCGCCTGCCTGCACGGGCAGGGGCCGGCCGACCTGATGGAAGTGACCCTGGCCCTGGGCGAGCAGATGCTGCTCCTCGGCCGGGTGGCGCCGACTGCGGCCGCCGCACGCCGGCAGTTGCTGGCGGGTGTGGCCTCAGGTGCCTCCTTCGCGAAATTTCGGGAGATCGTGGCGGCCCAGGGCGGCGACGTGCGGATGCTGGACGATCCGGCGCGGCTCCCAGCGGCGCGCTGGCGGGAGCCGCTGGCGGCGCCGGGCGGGGGCTGGGTGCAGGATGTCGACGCCCGCAAGGTGGCGGTGGCGGCCTTGCGGCTGGGGGCGGGCCGGGCCAAGGCCGAGGACCGGATCGATCCGGCGGTCGGGGTCGGCGCCCTGGTGAAAATCGGCGAAAAGGTCGAGGCGGGGGCGCCGCTCTGCCTGATCCACGCCAATTCCCCGGAGGCTCTGGCCGAGGCCCGGAAGGTTTTGGCTGAGGCGATCCGGATCGGCCCCTCGCCCGGGGTCGCCCCCGCGCTGATCGGGGAAGTGACGGAGTAGCCGGTCCTCAGCCCAGCTTTTCCAGCGACTCGACTTCCTTCACGACCTTTTCCCAGGCCGTGGTGGCGGATTGCAGCTGGTCGACCGCGATGCTCAGCTCGCGGTTGAGCGACTGCGCCTTGCCCGGTTCGGAATAGGTTTCCGGCGCCTCCAAAGCGGCGGTCAATTCGTTCTGGGTCTTTTCCAGGCGCGAGATCTCGCTTTCCAGCGCTTTCATCTTGTCCCGGGCCGCGCGCAAGGGCGCGGAGCGATTGGCCCGGGCGGCGGCCTCGGCGCGCTTCTGCTCCTTCGACTTCGGCCCGGTACGGGGCGCGTCGGAGGCGACCTTGGCCGGGGCGGCCTGGACCGGGCGGCCATCGCCCAAGGCGGGGCGGGGCTCGAGCCGGGCGGTCAGGGCGGCGCGCTCATTGCCCGCCTTGGACTTCTCCAGAAAATAGTCGTAGTTGCCGGCATAGGGCGTGAGCTTGCCGGCGTTGACGTGCAGCACCTGGCCGGCGACTTCCCGGATGAAGTGGACGTCGTGGCTGATGAAGATCAGGGTCCCGGCAAAGTTTTTCAGCGCGTTGATCAGGGCGTCGATGCTGCCGATATCGAGATGGGTCGTGGGCTCGTCCATCAGCAGGAGATTGGGCGGGGCGAGCAGGAGCTTGGCCAGGGCGAGGCGGGACTTCTCGCCGCCGGAGAGGACGGAAATTTTCTTGTGGACGTCGTCCTTGCGGAAGAGGAGCCCGCCCAGGATGGTGCGGGCCATCCGCTCCGTCACCTCGGGATTGGTCTCCCGCATGGTCATGGCTTCTTCCATGACCGTGTGGGTCGGGTCCAGGCCATCCAAGCGGTTCTGCGCGAAATAGCCCGCCACGACGTTGGACCCGAGCTCGCGGGTGCCGCTTTGGAAGGGGATCACGCCGGCCAGGATCTTGAGCAGGGTGGACTTGCCGGCGCCATTTGGGCCGATCAGGACCAGGCGCTGGCCGCGTTCGGCCGTGAAGTTGAGATCGCGGTAGACGACGTGCTCGCCGTAGGCCTGGCCGATCTTGGACAGGTTGACGACCTTGAGGGCGGAGCGCGGCGGCTGGGGAAACTTGAAATGCACCCCGCGGATGTCGTCCTCCGGCTCGTCGACTGCGACGTCGCGCAGGCGCTCGATCTGCTTTTCCTTCGACTTGGCCCGGGAGGCCATGGAGGCCTTGGCGCCGAAGCGGTCGACGAACTTCTGCAGATGCGCGATCTCGCGCTGCTGGTTCTTGAACAGGGCGGCCTGCTGCTCCTTGTCGGCCTCTTTCTGGATCAGGTAGTCGTCGTAGTTGCCGGTCCAGCGGTTGAGCGTCTGGTTGCGCAGTTCGAGGATGCCATTGCAGAGCGCATTGAGAAACGCGCGATCGTGGGAAATGACCACCAGGCCGCCGGGATAGCGGGTGAGGTAGTCCTGGAACCAGAGGAGCGCCTCGAGATCGAGATGGTTGGTCGGCTCGTCGAGGAGGAGCAGGGCGGGCTCCTGGGTCAGGAGGCGGGCCAAATAGGCCCGCATCACCCAGCCGCCGGAAAAGGTCTTGGCTGGGCGGTTGAAGTCGGTGTCGCGAAAGCCGAGGCCGGAAAGGACGATCTTGGCCTTGGTCTCCATGGCGTAGCCGCCCATGTGGTCGAAGCGGTCGTGGGCATCGATCTCGGCTTCCGTGTGGGCGACCGCTCCGCCGGCCTCGACGATGCGGAGCTGATCGCGCAGGGCCGCGAATTCCGGGGTGATGGCGGTGGCCAGATCGAGGATCGTGGCTTCCAGGTTTTCCTGCCGGATGTCGGTCTCCTGGGGCAGGTAGCCGAAATCGGCGCCGCGCTCCCAGGTAATGGTGCCCTCATCCGGCGGCTCCTCGCCCAGGATCATGTTGAAGAGGGTGGTCTTGCCGGCCCCGTTGGGCCCGACCAGCCCGAGGCGGTCGTTGCGGGAGATGAAGAGCGACACCTCGCTAAAAAGGGTCCGTGTCCCGTAGGTCTTGGAGATGTCGGCGAGCGTGAGCATGCGAAGGGTCTATCTAAGCCCGGGAGGGGCGGGGGCGTCAATCGGCCTTTTCTGCCTGAGTTTGGACCCCCAAATGGAACCCTCCGCCTTTGATAATTATGGCTTTATGTAGTTTCCGCCCCCGAGTTTTTGATCGCCCCTGCCTGGCCGACGGAGTATTTTCCCGCTTCCATCATGAAAGCCGGAAAACAGGCAAAACGCCCTGAAGCGGTGAACGCGGCTCTGGCCAAGCGCAAAGGTTCGGTCTCGAAGTTTATCGCCCGCCATTACCGGCATTTCAACTCCGCGGCCCTGCTCGACGCCGCCAAGGCCTACGAGGCGCATCTGGTCGGGGGTGGTAAAATGGTCGTCACCCTGGCCGGCGCCATGTCCACGGCCGAGCTCGGGCTCTCCCTGGCCGAGATGATCCGGCGGGACAAGGTCCACGCCATCGTCACGACCGGGGCCAATCTGGAGGAGGACGTGTTCAATTTGGTCGCCCATGATTTCTACGAACGGGTGCCCAACTACCGGCAGCTCCGGCCCCAGGACGAAAAGGCGCTCCTCGACCGGCATATGAACCGGGTGACCGACACCTGCATCCCGGAAATGGAAGCGATGCGCCGGATCGAGTCGGCGGTCTTGGAGGAGTGGATCGCCGCCGACCGGGCGGGCCAGCGCTATTTTCCGCACGAATTCATGTATAAGATATTGCGCGGCAAAAAACTGCGTAAATATTACTCCCATGGCACCGACAACTCCTGGGTGTATGCTGCCTGCGAGAAGAACCTGCCGATCTGGGTCCCGGGCTGGGAGGATGCGACCCTCGGCAATATGTACGCGGGGCATTGCATCAGCGGGAATATTCGCAACGTCCACACGGTGCGGACCGGGATCGAGTACATGATGATGCTGGCCGAGTGGTACACCGCCACCGCGAAGAAGCGGCGGGACGGCAACGGCTCGATCGGTTTCTTCCAGATCGGCGGCGGCATCGCGGGCGACTTTCCCATCTGTGTCGTGCCGATGCTGCACCAGGACCTGCAGCGCACGGGTGTGCCCCGCTGGGGTTATTTCTGCCAGATCAGCGACTCGACCACGAGCTACGGCAGCTACTCCGGGGCGGTGCCGAGCGAAAAGATAACCTGGGGCAAATTGGGCGTGAATACGCCGAGCTTCATCATCGAGAGCGACGCCACCATCGTGGCGCCCCTGATTTTCGCCTGGGTGCTGGGAGAGTAAGCCATGCCCAACCGGCTGGCGCAGACCACCTCGCCCTACCTCCGCCAGCACGCCGACAATCCGGTGGACTGGTATCCCTGGGGGCCGGAGGCCTTCGCCAAGGCCCGGACTGAGGAGAAGCCGATCTTCCTCAGCATCGGCTACTCGACCTGCCACTGGTGCCATGTCATGGCGCATGAGTGCTTCGAGGATCCGGCGATTGCGGCCGTCCTGAACGAGCATTTTGTCTCGATCAAGGTGGACCGGGAGGAGCGGCCGGACGTCGACAAGGTCTACATGTCCTATGTCCAGGCCCTGACCGGCCAGGGCGGCTGGCCCCTGAGCGCCTGGCTGACCCCGGACCTGCGGCCGTTCTACGGCGGCACCTATTTTCCGCCGGAGGACCGCCACGGCCGCCCGGGCTTTCCCAATCTGCTCCGGGCCCTGGCCTACGCCTGGCGCAACGAGCGGGAGAAGATCTTCTCCGAGAGCGCGCGGGTGATGGCGGCCCTGGAGTCCGGCACGGCCGAGGCGGCGCCCGGCGCCGCGGTGGAGAAGGAATTGGCCGGGGCCGCGGCCGAAGCCTGGGAGCGGGGCTTTCGCCACTACCGGGAATCCTTCGACTCCGTCCACGGCGGCTTCGGCGGGGCGCCCAAGTTTCCCCGGGCGAGCAATCTGGTATTCTTGAGCCGCTTCGCGGTCCACTCCGGGCCGACCGCCTCGGCCAGCCGCGAGGCCCTCGCCCTCACTGTGCGGACCCTGCGGCAAATGGCCCGGGGCGGCATCCACGACCAGGTCGGCGGCGGATTTCACCGCTACTCGGTCGACGAGGAATGGTTCGTGCCCCACTTCGAGAAAATGCTCTACGACCAGGCGCAGATCGCGGTCAACGCGATCGAGGCCTGGCAGGCGACCGGCGACGAGCGCCAGGCCTGGCTGGTGCGGGACATTCTCGACTACGTCCTGCGGGACTTGGCCCATCCGGGCGGCGGATTCTATTCGGCGGAAGATGCCGACAGCGTCCCGCCCGAGGCGCCCGCCCCGGCCGCCGGGCAAAAGCCCCATGCGGTCGAGGGTGCATTTTACATTTGGTCGCGGGCCGAGATCGAGGCCGTCCTCCCGGCCCCGGATGCGGCCCTCTTTTGCGGGCATTTCGGCGTGACGGCGGAAGGCAACGTCCCCGGGGCCCGCGATCCCTTCGGAGAATTCAAGGGCAAGAACATCCTGGCCCAAGTCCGCTCCTTGGATGAAACCGCCCAAGCGGCCGGACTGTCTCCGGCCGAGGCGAGCGACCGCCTCGTCGCCGGCCTCGAAACCTTGCGCGCGGTCCGGGCCCAGCGGCCGCGGCCGGGTTTGGACGACAAGATTCTTACCGCCTGGAACGGCCTGATGATCTCCGCCTTCGCCCGGGCCGCGGCCCTGCCGGCCGAGGCGCTCGCCGACCGGCAGCAGGCTTATCTCGCCGCCGCGACCAGCGCCGCCGAGTTTGTCGGCCGCGAGCTGTTCGATCCGGCTCGCGGCGTTCTCTACCGCTCCTGGCGAGAGGGGCGGGGCCCGGCGGAGGGCTTCGCCGAGGACTATGCCTTTTTCATCCAGGGCCTGCTCGATCTGCAGGAATCGAGCTACGATCCGCGCTGGCTGCAGCAGGCCGACCGCTTGCAGACGAAGATGGACGAATTGTTCTGGGACGAGCCCGGGGGCTATTTCAATTCCGCCGCGGGTGCCACCGACCTGATCCTGCGGCTGAAGGACGACTACGACGGGGCGGAACCGGCCGCCAGCTCCGTCGCGGTCCTGAATCTCCTGCGCCTGGGCGCGATTTTCGACGAGGGCGGGACGGTGAACCGCCGCGAACGGGCGCGGCGCACGCTGGCCGCCTTCGCGCCCCGCTGGAGTGCCGCGCCCCAGGCCCTCCCGCAGATGGCCAGTGCGCTCGACCTCGCCCTCGAGCCGCCCCGCCATGTCGTCCTGGCGGGCGATCCCGACCGGGAAGATTTTCAGGCGCTGGCGGCCGTGATGCATGGCCATCTCGGGCCCCGCCGTTCCCTCATCGGCCTGACCGGACCGAACCACGCCGCCTGGCTCGCCCAGCGCGTCCCTTGGCTGGCCGGCCTGGGGCCGCGGGATGGCCGGGCCGCCGCCTACGTCTGCGAAAACTTCGCCTGCCAGGCTCCGGTAGCGACGCCGGAGGAATTATGGGGCCTCTTGTGGGGCCGGCCGGCCCCCGGCTAGAGCGGCGGCCAGAAAGCTGCGACTTTGCCGGTTCCGGCGGTGTTCTGGCCATGAACGATGCAACGCCCGTGCCCGCCGCTCCCTCGGGATTAAACGACTCGACCGCTTTCGAGACCTTTATGCGCGCCTACGGGGATATGGTATTCTCGACCACGCTGCGCCTGGTGGGCAACCGCGCGGAGGCCGAGGACATTGCGCAGGAGGTATTCCTCCGCGCCTACCGGCATTTTCCCGCCGTAGGCTCGTCGCCGGCGGCCGGCGGGTGGCTCAAGACCGTGGCGACCAATCTTTCGCTCAATCATCTTCAGCGTTACCGGCGGCGCTGGCGGCTGTTCTCCGATCTGGGCGCCGGGCGCGACGGGGACACCCGGGAGGAGGCGGTGGATTTTCCCGACCCGGAAGTGTTTTTCGACCGGATCGACGCGGCGGAGCGCCGCGCCTGGATCGAAGGCGCCCTGGCGCAGCTGCCGGCGGCCCAGCGGGTGCCGCTTGTCCTGTACCATTTCCAGGATTTGGCCTACGAGGAGATCGCCGCGAAGCTCGGAGTCTCCCTCTCCAAAGTGAAAACAGACATTCATCGCGCCCGTTCCGCCCTGGCCCGAATCCTGGCGCGGCACACGGCCGATCCCTCCTTCTCTGCCTTCCCATGAAGCTCTCCCCTTCGGAATTGGAAAAATTCGTCCACCGCAGCCTCCGGGAATTGCCCGAGGCCGCGGCCCGGCCCGGTTGGGAGGCCCGGGTTTGGGCGGAAATCGGCCGCCGCCGGGCCCTGCCGTGGTGGCGCCAGTCCTTCGCCGCCTGGCCGGCGGCCGTCCGGGCGAGCTTTCTGCTCCTGTCGGTCGCCGCCGGAACCGCCCTGGCCGCCGTCCGCTGGCAGGGCTGGCCGCTGGGAGCAACCCTCCTGCGCCTCGGCGGGGAGGCCGCCGCCGCCGTGGCCGGAGCCGTGCCGTCCGCCTATCTCTACGGCGCGATCGCCCTCGCCGCCGGCGGCTATGCCGCCATCGTCACCATCGGAGCGGCCGCCTACCGCGCGCTTTCGATCCGACGCCCCGCCTAACGCCCGACTGCCATGAAATTTCGCTCCCTTTTTGCCTGGGCCGCCCTGGCCCTCTGCGTCCTGCCCCGGCTGTCTGCGCTGACGGAGGAGACCGCGCCCGACGCTCGTCCGCACCGGCGGCATCACGGCCAGGGCGGCGGGGATCAGGTTACGCTCTTCGATTTGAACGTGGTGGCCCCCGGCCAGCTCGTGGGCGGCGATGTCGTTTCGATCCTCGGCGACGCCCGGGTGGATGGACTGGTCGGCGGCGACACGACGGCCGTGTTCGGCAACACGACGATCAACGGCCAGGTGCGCGGTTCGGTCGTGGCGGTCCTGGGCGATCTGACCCTGGGCCCGGGGGCCCTGGTCGGCGGCGACGCCGTCTGCATTGGGGGCCATTTGTATCGCGACCCCACCGCCCTGGTGCGCGGCGATGTGGTGGTCAAATCGATCGGCGAAGGCCTCAATCTCCTGGGGCCGGCCCGCCAGCTGTGGCTGTCGGGTTTCCGCCACCCCTGGGTCTGGCTGGGCAATTTCGCTCTCCTGCTGCTTTACGCCGGCATCGCTTGGCTCTTTCCGGCCGGGGTGCGGCGCTGCGGCGATGTTTTGGTGCAGCGCCCGGGGACAGCCCTCATCGCGGCCGGCCTCACGCTGTTGGCGCTGCCGCTGCTCTTTTTCCTCCTCATCGTCAGTCTGGTCGGCATTCCCGTGGCGCTCTTCGCCCTGCCGGCCGCCGTGGTGCTGCTGTGGATTTTCGGGAAGGCGTCGTTTTACGCCCTGATCGGCCGGGCCATCTCCCGGGAGCGGCTGCCGCTCGGCCTGGCCGTCCTTGTCGGCGGCCTGGTCTGCCTCTTGTTCTTTCTGCTGCCGGTGGTGGGGCTGCTCCTCTCCGCCGCCATTTCGATCCTGATGATGGGCTGCGTGGTCGCAGCCCTTTTCGACTCGATCAAGAAGCAGCCCTCCGGCGCCGGGCCGGTCCCGCCGCCGCTGGAGCCGCCCCCGCCGCCCCCGGCCGAACCGCCGGCGGTGGCCTTCGTGCCTCCGCTTTCGGTCCTGTCCGCTCCGGCCGCGACGGCGCCGGTCGCGGGCTTCTGGATCCGCACGGCCGCCCTCGCCCTGGACGGCCTGATCCTCGGTGTCGCGACGACTCCGTTTCACGGCCCGGCTGGCGGCTCGGGCGGGATCTTGGCCGCCCTCGCGGCCTACGGGGCGATCCTGTGGAAGCTCCGGGGCTCAACCATCGGGGGAATCGTCTGCGGGCTCAAGGTCGTGCGGCTGGACGACCGGCCGCTGGACTGGCCGACCGCCATCGTCCGGGCCCTGGCCTGCTTCCTGTCGCTCATCGCCCTCGGCCTCGGCTTCCTCTGGGTGATCTTTGACCGTCGGGGCCAGTCCTGGCAGGACAAGATCGCGGGCACGATCGTGATCCGTCCGGCCAAGGGCGTCACTTTGGTTTGAGTGCGGCTAAAAGAGTTGCACAGAAGGCTCCCCCTCTTTCGATTTCGTCATGGCCACTCCTCTTGTCGGAATTATCATGGGCAGCACGTCGGATTGGGAGACGATGCAGCATACGGCGCAAACGCTCGATCTTCTCGGGGTTCCCTACGAGAAGCGGGTGATCAGCGCCCATCGCACGCCCCACCTGATGTATGAATGGACCGGCGGGGCCGCGGGCCGCGGCCTGAAGATTATCATCGCCGGGGCGGGCGGGGCGGCCCATTTGGCAGGTGTGGCCGCGGCGCTCACGGCCCTCCCAGTTCTGGCGGTGCCGATGGAATCCGCCGCTCTCAAGGGGCTCGATTCCCTGCTTTCCATGGTGCAGATGCCCGGCGGAATTCCGGTCGCGACCTTTGCGATCGGCAAAGCCGGTGCGGTCAATGCGGCTCTGTTCGCCGGCGCCATCCTGGCCTTGAACGACCCGGCCTTGAAGAAGGCCGTGGACGACTATCGGGCCGCCCAGGCGAAGAAAGTGGCCGAGGCCAAGCTGCCGTAAGCCTCGGTCGGTTTCCGCCGCGCCCTCGCGGGCGGCACCTTTATTAAGGTTTTTTCTTCGGGGTTCCCGGGGCGCCAAAATATCGTCAGGCCGGGAGTTTCCAGGCAATTTCCGGCATCAGGCCCGGGTCCGCGGCGACCCCCTGAGCGCGCCGCCGCCGCCGGGCCGTCCTTCGCCCCCGTCCTGATTGCTTCAATCGATGCCTGTGAACCCCTTATTCCTCGGCCGGCTGGCGCGCGGGTCGGCGCTACTGGCTGGGGTGGGCTTGGCGCCGGTGCTGGACGCCCAGCTCGCCCCGAATCCGCCCGCGGACGTTCCGCCGATCGAGACCCTGGAGAAAATCGTCGTGACCGGCTCGAATATCCCCCAGGCCGACGAGGCCCTCGCCGTCCCGGTGACCGTGCTCGGGTCCGACGCCATTGCCCGGAGCGGGGTGGCGACCGGCGTGCTCGACGTCCTCCGCAAAGTCCTGCCGCAGTTCTCCGGCAACGGCAATGTCGGCAATGAGAACGCGCAGTCGGCCAGCAACAGCACCGACGGCGGCGCGGAATTGGCGCTGCACAATCTCCCCACCCTGGTCCTGCTCGACGGCCGCCGGCTGCCGTTTTCGCCCGTGGCGGGGGAGGGCGGCAACGAATTCGTCGACTTGAACCTGATCCCGCTCGCCGCCATCGAGCGGATCGAGGTCTTGAACGACGGCGCCTCGGCGCTCTACGGCTCCGACGCGGTCGGCGGGGTGGTCAACCTTATCCTCAAGTCCCAGTACAACGGCTGGGAGGCGGGCGGCCGCTACGGCTTCAGCAGCCGCGCCGGCCACTACCGGGAGAGGAGCGGCTACCTGGTGGGCGGAGTCAGCACGGGCCGGACTTCCGTCCTGGTCGCCTTCGAGGCCGCCGAGACCGATCCCCTCTATCTTTCCGCTCGGCCGTTTTCCAATCCCATCTACGGCTCCGCCTACTACCCCGGGATCATCGACGTCTTCAGCCTCTCTGACTACAGCGACCAGCGGTACCAGCTCAACCCCCGACTGAATGCCCCGCCGGGTGGCGGCCAATACACCCTCAGCCAATTGGTGGCGATGGGGGTCTACCTGCCGATCACCGCGGCCCAGGCGACCAACGGCTTCAATCTGGCCAGCGCCGAAACCCTGTTGCAGAGCCTGACCCGCCGCAGCGGCGTCCTGAAGCTGAAGCAGAAGATCTTTCGCGACACTTTCTACGCCTTCGCCGACTTGGTTTACAGCCAGTCGCGCACCCGCTCGTCCTTGAACGGTCAGCCGCTGCCGCCCTACGTCTCCACGCCTTACCTCAATTACGCCACCTACCAGCTGCCCAGTGCTGCGCCTACCTACCTGCCGCCGCCGGCCGGTGCCCTCTACCTTCCGGCCGGGACCCCCACCAATCCCTTTTCGACTGCCTACTTGAACCAGGGTTCGCCCGACGACCAGTCGGCCGGCAACATCGTCACGGTCCACAACCGCTTCCTCGACTATCCCCGGGTCTACGAGGTCGCGGCCGACACCTATCATCTGGTCGGTGGGCTGGGCGGAAGGATCAACCCGGACTATTTTTGGGAGGCGGCCGCCGACCTCAATCGCTACAGCCTGAACTACACCAATTCGGGGCTGATCGACAGCGCCAACTTCGATGCAGCGCTCGCGGCCGGCACGATCAACCCCTTCGCCTATACGCAGGCGCCCGGCGCCTTGCCCGGCAACGTCGTCGGCTCGGCCACGCTTGCCGGGCTCAGCACCCTCAACAGTTTCGATGCCGTCTTCCGGGGTACCCCCTTCGCGCTGCCGGCGGGCAAGCTCGGCTTTGCGGCCGGCTTCCAATTCTGGCGCGAGACCCTGGCGGATCAGCCGGATGCCAACAGTATTCCGGACGCCAACGGCGACATCGGCTGGGCCAACACCCTCTCGCTCGTGCCCTTCTCGGCCCAGCGCCGGGTGAGCTCTGCCTACGGCGAAATCGCGATTCCGCTGGTGGCACCTTCCCAGGGAGTGCCGGGCGTCTCGAAGCTGGAAGTCGACCTCGCCGGCCGGGTGGACCAGTACAGCCAGATCGGCCGCTCCCGCGTTCCCAAGGTCAATCTGCTCTGGAAACCCGGCGACGACCAGCTCGCCCTCCGGGCCTCGGCCGGCAGGTCGTTTTCGGCGCCGACGCTTTACGATCTGTACGGCCCGGTCACCAGCGGCTCGACCCAGACGCTCAGCTTCAACAACTACGCCGGCGGCGGCTCGACCCAGAACGTGCAGTTCGAGGACGTGACCGGGGCGAACGGCGCGCTGAAGCCCGCGACGGCCACCACCTGGTCGGCCGGCTTCGTCTACTCGCCCCGCGCGGTCCGGACCCTCAGCCTCACCGTGGACTACTATCAGACGGTCGAGAAGCTGCTGGTCGGCAGCTTCGACGAAAACGCCATGGCGCAAAGCGTCGAAAGCGCCGGCCCGGCCTCGCCCTACGCCGGCTATGTGCACTTCGGCTCCGCCGCCGGCCGGCCGGTGACGGCACCCGGAGAGCTCAGCACCGCCAATCCCACCAGCGTCTTTTTCAGCACCCCCTTCGTCAACCTGGCCGGCCAGGCCGTGAAGGGCTGCGACGGCTCGGTTGAATACCAGAGTCCACCCGGGGCGGCGGGCCGCTTGGATTTCACCACCGCTTTCACGGTCTACAATAGCTACCTGGTCCAGGCGATTCCGACCGAGGACTACTACCAGTACGCCGGACATGCCACCGGCAACGGCTCGGCCAGCAACGGCACGATTCCCCGCTGGCGCAACTATTCGACCCTGGGCTGGGACGGCCACGGCTGGGCGGCGCTGGCGGGATACACTTTTATCCCCGCCGTGACCGACATCGGCCCGGGCGGGTCGGCCGCCTTCGCGCCGGAGCCGGTCGCTTCTTACCAGCAGTGGGATTTCTCCCTGAGCTACCGCTTCGGCGCGGCCGCCCGGCCGCGGCCGGACCGGCGCTGGTTTGACGGCCTGACGCTGCGTCTGGGCGTGAACGACGCCTTCGACCGGCTGCCGCCGTTGGCTCCCGGCGCCTTTCCGGACTCAAATGTCGACACCAGCACCTACGGCGGAGTGGTCGGACGGCTCTACTACGCCAGCGCCGACTACAAATACCTCGTTTCCCCGGGGAAATTCGTGGCCAATTACTGAAGCCGCTTTGTTTTGTTACTCCCCGCTGCCCGTCGTCTTACGCCGGGCGGCTGCCGTTTTTGCGGAACCTTTGGGCAGCCGGGTGCGTCTCGACATATGCGCGTACCGCTGCCATCTTCTCGCTTCGCCATGTCCTCTTCTCCTTCGTTCCTCTCCAGCGCCTTCCCTCTTCCCACGGAAGCGGAGCGCCCCGCTCTCGCCCTGACTGTCCCCACGTCCCGCCGCCGCGCCTCCCGGGGTTTCACCCTCCTCGAGATCATCGTCGTCATCGGCATCATGAGCATCCTCGCGACCCTGGTCATCACCAATCTGACCAAGACCTTGGAGACTTCGCGCACGTCGGTGGCCAAGCTGTTCGTGACCGAAAGCATGAAGACCGCCCTCACGACCTACAAAATCCAGATGGGCGACTTCCCCACGAGCGAGCAGGGCCTGGCGGCCCTCGCCACCGCCCCGGCGGCCAACGCCGACCGCTGGCAGGGCCCCTACATCGAAGGCAAGCTGCCGAATGATCCCTGGGGCCGCCCCTATCAGTACCGCTACCCCGGCACCCACAACAAAGGCAGCTACGATCTGTGGTCGATGGGGGCCGACGGCGTCGACGGCACCGACGACGACATCGGCAATTGGTAAATGGCCCGGGCTAAGGCAAGCGGCTTCACGATTCTCGAGATACTTCTCGCGCTTGCGGTCATGGCCCTGATCGCGGCCTCGATCATCGGGGCCTCGGCCCACCTCCTCAACAGCCGGGCGGTCAGCCCCGACGATCTCTTCTGGCAGGCCGTGGCCGCCTCGCGCAAGCTGGCGCTCCAAAGCGGCGCGGAGACGCGCCTGGGCTTCGACGACAAGGCCAAGGCCTTCAGCGTGTCCAACGGGGCGATCGCCAAAACCTTCGCCGTGCACACGGCCGACAACGACCAGCTCCTGATCAATCTGCTCACCACCCAGGCCGGGGCCTCCTCCATGCTGATCGGCGGCACCCTGATCGAGACCCAGACGATGCCCTACGCCACCTTCTACCCCGACGGCACCTGCGTCCCGTTCCGGGTCCAGATCCGGCAGCGCGATTCGGTCCGCAGCCTGGCCATCGACCCGTGGACCTGCGCCCGGGTGCTGCACCCGATTGATCCCAATGCAAGCCCCTGACCCGAGGACCCGCCGACGCCGGGGTTTCTCGCTGCTCGAGGTGCTGATCGCCCTGGTGGTCTTCGCCGTCGCGGCCGTCGTGCTCGGCGCCGGCTATCTCAACATCTTGAACGACTACGCCGTGATCAGCCGCGGCACGGGCGAAGACCAGGACGTGGCCTACGCCCGGGAGGAGCTGCTCACCCAGGGCGATCTGCCCACGGCCCAGGCCGGGGACGAGTACGACACCGACGACGGCGGCCCGAGCGCGCCGAAGTCCGGCCTGAGCGGCATCGCCCGCCACGTCGCCTGGACGGCGGTCATCACGCCGACTGCCACGACCGACCTGTTCTCCGTCGCCTTCACCTGCACCATCTCCACGAGCTCGCCGGACTACCCGACCCGCACTGTCGTCCAGAACTTCATGCTGCTGCGCCCGACTTGGTCGGACCCGGCGGACCGCACCAGCCTGCGGGCGGCGGCGGCCGCCCGCATCTCCCAGGTGCAAGGAAAGACCAGCTCGTGAACGCTCTCTCCGCCCGCCGCCGCGCCTTCACGCTCCTCGAGGTCCTGCTCTCGCTCGCCCTGGTCGCGCTCCTCCTGGTCGCGATGGACACCTTCGTCTTCTCCATGGGCGAACTCTGGGGCCGCAACAGCGACCGGCGGCTGTTCGACCAGCACGTCAACGCCGTCACCCGCTTCCTCCAGACGGAGATCCGGCGCGCCGTCCTCCCGCCGTCGGCCCGCGCCAACGCCACCCCGGTGACGGCCCCGGAAGTGACGCCGGCGAACGGCCCGAGCGGTAACCTGATCACCTATGAATTGCCCTCCGGCAGCCGGCTGTTCACCTGGCCCGACCGTCCGCTGCCCGAGGTCGTCTGTTCGCTCCAGGTCCGGCCCCACGACGGCCTCTACGTCCTGTGGCAGTCCCGGCTGGAAAAGGACTTCGGCACCGCCCCGCCGCGGGAAACGCTGATCAGCCCCTTCATTACGGCGATGACCTACGACTACTTCGATCCCACCTTCAAGCGCTGGACGACGGAGACGGCGCTGACCAACGGCTCGAACAACCAGCCCCAGCCCCCGCAGCGCCTGCGCCTCACCTTCACCTACGGCGCCTTGGTCCGCCAGACCACGATCCCCCTGCCGACGACCCCGCAGGGGCTGCCGGATTTCTGACCCCCATGCGCCGCGCCGAAAAACGGGGATCAATCCTGGTGGTCGTCATGATCACGCTGCTCTTCACGGCCGCGGCCCTCGTGACCTTTCTCGACAAGGCGAGCAACGACCTCCTGGTCGAGGCCCACGTGACGGTGGCCAACCGCCTCCGGATCGACGCCTATTCCAGCCTGGAGGTGACCCTGGGTGTCCTGCAGGACTTTTACGCTGCGGACAGCGGCCTGCACAGCGCGTCGGAGGGCTGGGGCGATCCGCTCACCTGGGCGGGGTGGGCGCCGCCCGACGGCACCCGGGTGGACGTCGCCTTCGAGGACGAAAGCGGCAAGCTGCCGCTGATGCACGCCAACTTCAACACCCTGGGCAACATGTTCCAGACCTGGGGCCTGAACCAGGCCGATGCCCAGCACCTGGCCGACGTCCTGCTCAGCTGGATGCAGCAGACCTACGTGCCCACGACGGGGATCCAGCCGGATTACGAGCAGAGCGCGACTCCCTACGATCCCCCGCTGCGACCGATCCGCTCCTACTCCGAATTGGCGGCGATCGACTACGCCAAGGAGGTCCTCTTCGACAAGGACGGGCTGCCCAACGCCCTCTGGTGGCGGTTTCACGACGACATCTCGCTCTTCAACTACCCCAAGCCCAACATCAACGGCGCCAATGGCGACGTCCTGGCGGCGATCGGACAATTCACCGGCGACCAGCAGCAAAACATCTCCAACTACATGAGCGGAACGGGCGACTACACCGTGAACACGCCGGTGGGGAAGCAATGGTTCAACAACAGCAGTTCGGTCCTGGGGGTGGTCGGGGGCTCCGGCACTCCTCAGAACTTCCAGTACACGATCGCCGCCCTCCGGGTCCGGATCACGGTCCACGAGCTCCGTCTTCCACCTGGCCGCCGTCGTCGCTCCTCAGGGGGGAGCTCGGGTGATCCAGACGACCGCCACCGACGTGCGCACGAACGGTTCCAATGGCACTTCCGGCGAGACTACGACCTCTAACGGGCTGAATTCCAGCACCACCCAGTCGAACTCCACCGCCACCTCCAGCCAGACCGCCGCCGCCTCCACCCAGCAAGCCAATCTCCAATATCCGTTTACAGTCTTGGAAATTCTCGAAAACGATCAGATTCTGGCAGCGCCGCCCGCCTCGGCGTCTCCTTCCACCTGACCACACCATGTGCGCCTCGCCGCTTGAATTCCTTCGCGCCGGCCCGCCCCCTCCCCGGGTGGCGCTGCTGCCGGACGCCCTGTTTTTCAGCCGGACGGTGCCGGTGCTGGCCGAGGCCGCCCCGGCGGAGGGCGCGGAGCCGCCGCCCAGCGTCGCCAGCCAGGTGGAGCTGGCCCTGGAAGCCCTCGCCCCCTTTCCCCTGGCCCAATTGTACTACGGCTCCTATTGGCGGGAGGGGGCAGCCTCGGCCGTGGTCTTTGCCGCCTACCGGCGGCGCTTCACCGCGGAGCAGACCGCCCTGTGGGCCGGCTCCGAGCTGGTCGTGCCGACCTTCGCCGTCCTGCTCGGCGCCGAAGTCGCGGCTGCCACGAGCCTCCTGCTGACGCTGCCGGAATCCCTCACGCTGGTGCATTGGGCCGACGGCGCGATGCCCACCGGCCTCTGGGTCCATCCTTTCGCCCCTGAGGCGACCGAGGAGGAGCGCGCCCAGGTCCGGCAGACCCTGCTGCGAGCGGTGGAAAGCCGCCAGATCATCGACTTGACCGAGCCGCCGGCGCCCCTGCCGCGGCGCCACGACAGCGAAATGGTGTTCCGCTCCGGCGCGGTCACGTTTCGGCTGCCGGCCGGGGTGCTCGCCCAGCTCGACATCCGCGACAAGGCCGAACTCGCCCAGCTGCGCCGGGCGCAAAAGCGCGACGTCCTGCTCTGGCGGGTGGCGACGGTCTGCGTCCTCGCCATGGCCGCCCTGATCCTGGGCGAAGTGGCGCTCTTTGGCGGCGGCCTCTGGCTGACCGCCCGCCGCACGCTCCTGACCGCCCGGACCCCCTTAGTCGAGCAGATCATCGCCGCCCAGGAGGTGGCCAACCGCATCAACGATCTTTCCACCCGGCGGCTTCTTCCCATTGAAATGGTCCAGGCCGTGGCCAACCCGAAAGTGCTGCCCAATTCCGTCCGCTTCCTCCGCGCCACCACCGACGGCCTCTACACCCTCCAGGTCGAGGCCGAGACCGCCCAGGCGGGCGACATCGGCGTCTACAAGAACAACCTCGATTCAATGCCGTCCTGCGCCAGCGTCACGATCAAGAATCCGCGGATGCAGGACAACAAATCCACCTTCAACCTGGTCGTCGTCTTCAAGCCGGGCGGCCTCAAGCCCTCGGCGCCGCCGCCGGCGGCCCCCTCGTCATGATCCGCACCCTCCGCGCCTTCTTTCTCGCCCGGCTCCTGCGCGAAAAGATCCTCCTCGTCGCCCTGGCCGTGATCCTGGCCGGCCTCTGGGCCTCGAGCTTGAGCGGACGGGCCCTCCATTTCTGGGGCGAGCGCAAGCACACCCAGGCCGCCTTGGCCCAGCAGGCCCATTGGCTGAATAGCCGCCTGCGGGTCCAGGCGGCCGCCCAGCAGGCGGCGAGCGGCTTCGATCCGGCCAAGACCCTCGACAGCACCCGGCTCCTGGCGGCGATCGGCGCCGTGGCCAACGACGCCGGGCTCAAGAATTACACCAGCGGCGAATCCCAGGACGTGAGCAACGGGCAGTTTTCGGTCCACGCCCTCCAGTTCAGCGTCTCCAAGGTGGAGTGGGGTGCCCTCAAGGCCTTCTATTACGGCCTGCAGGCGCATTCGCCCTATATCGGCATCGAGCAGTGCGCCGTGGCCCGGGACCGCGCCAACACCACCTTGCTCGACGTCAGCATGAAGATTTCCTCGGTGGAAATCCTTCATGGCCCCTAATCTGCAGGAAAATCCCCTAGGTGCCGGAGGGAATAAGGCCGCGCCGGACGCATTCTCCAGTAGTGCCGTCCTTCCCTTCCGCATGAATCCACGCCGTCCCGAATTGCGCGCGCCCCTGGCCGCCCTCCTCGCGCTCCTCGCGCTCGTGCGGCCGCGCCCGGCCCGGGCGGAGGATTCGGCCATGTATCTTTTTCAGGACTACCAGGAGTCCAGCGGCCGGATCGGAGTGAAATCGTCCACCGCCCAGATCGACCAGGACATCGGGACGGACCTGCACCTGAGCCTGGGCGGGGTCACCGACACGATTGTCGGGGCGACGCCCACCGGCCAGCCGGCCCCGGCCGGCAGCGACCAGGTGATCCTGTCGGAGCTGCACGACTACCGCAAAGCCTGGAACGGCCAGTTCTCCGATCAGATCGCCCACACCAACGTCGGGGTGGGCTTCTCCCGGAGCCTGGAGCACGACTACGTGTCCAACGGCTATTCGCTCAACACCGTGACCGACTTCAACCAGAAGAACACGACCCTCCTCCTCGGCGTCGCTGCGACCGACAACAATGTCCAAGTCACCTTCGAGCCAGCCTGGTTCAGGAAGCACACGGCTGACGGCATCGTCGGGGTGACACAGCTGCTCGATCCCCACACCTCGGTCACCTTCGATTTCACTTTCGACCGCTCGACCGGCTATCTGAGTGAGCCCTATAAATTGGTTCAGGACGATATCCAGGTACTCCCCGGGCTGTTCGTACCCCATACCTACGGCGAGAACCGCCCGTGGATCCGGGACAAGGGGATCGCGCTGCTCTCTGTCACCCACGATTTCGCCAGCCTTCACGGCGCCCTCGAGGCCTCCTACCGCTTCTACGCCGACACCTACGGGATCGTCGGCCACACGCTCGATCTGGCCTGGTATCAGCACATCGGCGACAAGGTGATCGTCCGGCCGGGCCTGCGGGGCTACCAGCAGTCGGCGGCCGACTTCTACTATTACAATCTGGACGCGACGTCGATCGTCCCGGTCGCGATTCCCAATCCCACCTCGCCGCACTACTCCTCTGACGCCCGGCTCTCCGCCCTGGAAAGCTTCGACGCCAGCCTCAAGGTGATCTGGACGGTGACCGCCTGGCTGCAGGTCGAGGGCGGGGTCGAAAGCTACCGCAACCGCGGCACCGACGGGGTCACTCCCCAGAGCGCCTACTACCGGGCCGCCATCAGCTCGGTCGGCGCCAAATTCTCCTGGTAAAGCCCATGGCCGTCGTCTCCCAGTCCCAGCGCGAAACCCCCCCGCCGCCCCGGCCCGGCTCGGCCCACTTGCCCCTGCGCAAGCTGGTCTTTCCCGCTTTGGGCACGCAGTGCGAGGTGCAGTACGCCGCCCCCGGCGGCGACGGCCAGGCCCTGGAATTCGAGCGCCAGGCCACCGCCTGGGTGCAGGCCTTCGAGGCCAAGTACTCCCGCTTCCGGCCCGACAGCCTGGTTTCCCGGATCAACATCGCGGCCGGGGCCGAGTGGGTGGAGGTCGACGCCGAAATGGAGCAGATGTTCAAGCTCTGCGACACCCTCCATTTCATGACTCAGGGGATTCTCGATCCCACGGCCCTTCCCCTCATCCGCCTCTGGAATTGGAAGGCGCAACCGCCCGTCATGCCCAGCCCGGCCCAGATTGCCGCCGCCCTCCGGTTGGTCGGCTGGGCCAAGGTGCAGCGGGCCCCGGGCAAGGTCTTCCTGCCCGAGGCGGGCATGGCGCTCGATTTTGGCGGGTTCGGCAAGGAGTACGCGGTCGACCTCGTCGCTCAGATCGGCCTGGCGGCCGGATTGGCCGACGTCCTGGTCGACTTTGGCCACGACATCCGCGCCCTCGGCGCCCCGCCGGGCCGGCCCGCCTGGCATATCGGCCTGGAGGACCCGGCCCGCCCCGGCGACGCCCTGGGCAGCATCGCGGTCTACGGCAGCAAGGGGGTCGCCTCCTCCGGCGATTACATCCGATCGTTCACCGTCGAGGGCCGCCGCTACGGCCACATCATCGACCCGCGCACCGGCAGGCCGGTCGCCAACGGCTGCACCCAGGCGACGGTCATCGCCGCCACCTGTCTGCACGCCGGCGTCCTCTCCACCACGTCATTCGTCTTGGGCCAGGCCAAGGGAATCGAATTCATCCAATCCTTCCCCGGCGCCGAAGGGATCGTGCTGACCGACAAGGCCCGCGCCCAGACCCGGGGATTCTACCAGTACGTCGTTGCCAGCTAAAGGACCGCCATGATCACCGACATGCATCAATTGATAGACGACCCAGGGCTCCCGCCGGCCGAGGCGGCCTGGCGCACCCAGCCGTGGTACCAGCGGGTGCTCTGGCCGGCGCTCAAGCTCATCGTCGCCCTGGCCATCTTCTGGGCCCTGTCCGCCCGGGCGGAGGTGAGGGTGGGCGACGCCTTCCCGGCCCTGTCGGCCGCCGACCTGAGCGGCGCCCTGCCGGCGACCAAGGGCCAGGTCGTCTTTGTCGACTTCTGGGCCTCCTGGTGCGCCCCCTGCAAGGCCTCCTTTCCGGCCTACGCCCGCATTTTTGCCGATTTTGCCCCGAAGGGTCTCGTGGTCGTGGCGGTCAGCGTCGACGAGAGCAACTCGGCCTATGCCGGATTTCTCCGGAAGTCGGCCCCGCCATTCCCGACCGTGCGCGACCAGCATCAAAACCTCGTGCGCCAAGTCCGGGTCCCGACCATGCCGACCAGCTATTTGATCGGGCGGGACGGCAAGGTGCGCTACATGCATGTCGGTTACCATGGCGCGCAGACCGAGCGCGAGGTGCGCAGCGAGATTCAAACCCTGCTGGACGAAAAGAGCTGAACCATGCATTCCCTCATGCCCCTCGCCCGAAAGATCCTCCTCCCTGTGGCGGCGCTGCTCCTGGCGGCCCTCGGCTTGGCCGGCTGCACGAGCACGCAGATGGCACGGGTTCAGCCCTGGGAGCGCGCCACTCTGGCCGACTATTCGATGCGGTCGGATCGCGACCCCTTGGCCGATGCCCTGAGCGAGCACGTCTATTTTGCGCGCGAGGCCGCTTCCGGCGGAAAAGGGGTCGGCGGCAGCGGTTGTGGTTGCAATTGAATAGGTTAGTGTCGGTTGAAGAATAAGAGGGAATTTTTTGCCGGGGAATCTGCTCTTGGTGGGTATGAGACTCTCCCCCACCTTCTCCCGCCGCCTGCGTTGGATGAACCTTCCGACCGGCGTTTTGCTAGCTCTTTTGCAGCGCACTCCCGTGGCCAATGTCGTGCAACTGGCCGATGAGGCCATGGCCTCATCGCCCCTGGGCGCCATCCTGAAGTCGGCCTTGGCCGCGACCGCGGCGTTCGGCGCCCTCGATACCCTGGCCGGCGCCACGACCCTGAGCACCAATATCGCGAGCCCGGAAAACGCCACGGTCAACTCCGCGATCCAGCCCGTTGCCTTCAGCGTCATCGGCACGGCCAGCCCGGCCGGCTCCTGGCAGCTGACGAGCACGCTGCCCGCCGGACTGACCCTGATCGATCCCTCGACCGGCGGGGCGACGCTGACCGCCCCGGGCCTGCTCAACACGGCCAATCCTGTGCTCACGGGCACGCCGACGGCGGCCGGCACCTTCAAGATCACATTGGTCGCCTGGGAGTTCGTGAACGGCACTGGCGTCGAGTCGCCGACCTACACCTACACGCTGGTCATCGCGGCCAATGCCAATGCGCCCGCGTTCTCGACCGAGCCGCAGGCTACCGTCGTCAACGTCGGAACCTCCGTCACCCTGACCGCGGCCGCTTCCGGTTCGCCCGCTTACCAGTGGCGGAAAAACGGCACGGCCATCTCCGGGGCGACTAGCGCCTCCTTCACGATTGCCAGCCCGGCCACGACCGACACCGGCACCTACGACGTGGTCGCGAGCAACAGCAGCGGCTCCACCGCCAGCGTGGCGGTGAGCCTGACGGTGGTTTCTCCGACGGCGGCTCCGACCTTCACCGTCCAGCCGCTCCCCCAATCCGCCAATCAGGGGGTGGGTGTCTCCTTCAACGCCACCGCGGTCGGTGCGGGCACGATCACCTACCAGTGGTTTAAAGGTACATCGCAAATTACCGGTCAGACCAGCGCATCGCTTGCTTTGACCAACGTTCAGATGGGCGATCAGGCGAGCTATTACGTGGCCGCGACCAATGCGAACGGTACTACCAATAGCTCTACAGTCGCCCTGACCGTCTCGGTCCCCGCCGGGCCGGTCATCACCGTCCAGCCGGTGAGCGTGACCGTGGCGCCGGGCGGCTCGGTCAGCTTCTCGGTCACCGCCAGCAACGCGTTAAACTACCAGTGGTATTTTAACGGGAGCAAGATTGCCGGCGCCATCGCGGCCACCTACTCCATTCCGAGTGTGACCAATTCCGCCCAGGGTTCCTATTATGTCGTGGTCGACAATATTGTCACCATGATGGACATCTACGGCGACTCCTCGTCCACGGGGGCGGCGACCAACAGCAATAACGCCAACCTGATCATCGCCTCGGTGGCGGCCCCGGCCTTCACCACCCAGCCGGCCAGCCAGACGGTGAATGCGGGCGCCACCGTCACCTTCACGGCCGCCGCCTCGGGTTCGCCCACCTACCAGTGGCAGAAGAACCAGACCAATATCAGCGGCGCGACCAACGCCACCTACACGATCACTAGCGCCGCCACGACCGATTCGGGCAATTATACGGTCCTGGCGATGAACGGGGGCGGCACGGTTTCGAGCACGACTGCTTCCCTCACGGTCAACGCTGCGGCGGCCGCCCCGAGCTTTACGACCCAGCCGACGCCCCAGACGATCGCCCCCGGCACCACGGTCGTCTTCAGCGCGGCGGCCACCGGCGCCACCTCCTATCAGTGGAATCTGAATACCTCCCCGATCTCCGGGGCGACCAGCCCGCGCCTGCTCATCGCCAACGCCACCTCGGCCAACGCCGGCAATTATACGCTGACCGCCACCAACGGGTCCGGCCCGACCACCAGCTCCCCGGCGGCCCTGGCCGTGACGTCGACGACGGCGCCCGGCCACTTGGTCAATCTCTCGATCCTGAGCAACATCACGGGAAGCCTGACCATGGGCTTCGTCAACGGCGGGACCGGCACCTCCGGTGCGGAACCCCTCCTGATCCGGGCGGACGGTCCTTCGCTGGGAGCGCCGCCCTTTAATTTTCCGGGCATCCTACCCGATCCGACGCTGCAATTGGTGCAGCAGACCGGGAGCATTACTCTGGCCACCAATGCGGGCTGGGGCACGCCGGCGAGCAATATCACCT
>Ga0302319_10005226_pt1 | contig 26182 bp, 25 predicted proteins | sample Bog_T0_2_FD_203319 | JGI IMG/M metagenome (GOLD analysis project Ga0302319, IMG submission 203319) | Peat permafrost microbial communities from Stordalen Mire near Abisko, Sweden - Bog_T0_2 | ecosystem: Environmental > Terrestrial > Soil > Wetlands > Peat | place: Sweden: Abisko, Stordalen Mire...
GACCGTTTTGCACGGCGATCGCGGTGGAAGTGGTTACGCCTTGCGCGCTTGCTGCCGCTGTGAACAGGGGCAACGCCAATGCTATAGCCAGTCCTGCAACCAACTTAAGCCGCAGACTGCGGCGGTTTATGCCTCTCACGTGCACCTGCTCCAAATCTGGGTAAAGAATCGCGTCTTGCCGAATGACGTATCGCCCACCTTGCCGGGCGTAGAAGACTATTGTATCCGGCGGGGGTGTAGTGGAGCCAACGGCCGCACCGCGATTTTTGCCCCCGTTGCCGGCATCTGCCTGCTTGTGTTTGACGCCCGGCAGAGCAATTGGGAAGTTGGCCAGCGAAGTGGTTGCGGCACGCGCCGCCGGCCGCGCTATGCTTCTTGGTTGAGGAGCATTGCCATGACCCATGCCAACCCTCGCCCGCAACTCGCTCACTTGACCGCGGCGCTCGACGATCTCCGCGCCAAAGGCACCTATTTCAAGCTGCGCATTCTGGACGATCAGCAGGCCCCGGTGTGCCACTACGACGGCAAGCAGGTAATCAACCTGGCCAGCAACAACTATCTTGGCCTAGCCAACCATCCCAAATTGATTGAGGCAGCGCTGAACGCGACACGCACCTTTGGCGTGGGCTCGGGAGCCGTGCGCACCATCGCCGGAACCATGCGCATCCACATGGAACTGGAAGAAAAGATAGCTCGCTTCAAGAACGTTGAAGCCTGCGTTGTGTTCCAGAGCGGATTTGCAGCCAACGCCGGGACGGTAAGCGCCATTCTGGGCAAGGAAGACTTCATCCTCTCCGACGAGCTGAACCACGCCAGCATTATCGACGGAGCGCGGCTTTCGCGGGCCACCATCAAGGTATTCCGCCACAAGGACGCGAGCCATTGCGAACAATTGCTGCAGGAGCTGGTCGACGCACCAGGCAGAAAGCTGGTGATTACCGACGGAGTCTTCTCAATGGACGGCGACATTGGTCCGGTGGATAAACTTGTCGGCCTGGCCGAGAAATACGGCGCAATCATGATGGTGGACGACGCTCATGCCTCGGGTGTGCTGGGGCGCAATGGCCGCGGATCGGTGGATCACTTTGGCATGCACGGCAAGGTCGACGTGCAGGTGGGCACGCTGTCAAAGGCGATCGGCGCTCTGGGCGGCTATGTATGCGGATCGAAGGATTTGATTGAGTACCTCTACCATCGCGCGCGGCCGTTTCTGTTTTCCACTTCGCATCCGCCGTCGGTTGCGGCCACTTGCATTGCGGCCTTTGACATTCTGGAGAGCGAGCCGGAGCGGATTGATCGCTTATGGGCGAACACACGCTATTTTCAAGGCGAGCTGCGGCGGATTGGGTTCAACATTGGCGGCGTAAACACGCCGGCCACTGAGACGCCAATTACGCCGGTGATTGTGGGCGAAGGACGGGCGGCCATGGAGTTCTCTCTCGCGCTGTTTGACGAGGGCGTGATGGGGACGGGGATTGCGTTCCCGACCGTTCCTGAAGGCAAGGCGAGGATTCGGCTGATTCTGACCAGCGAGCACACCCGCGCACAGCTTGACCAGGCGCTGGAAACACTGGAACGTGTGGCCAAGCGGTTGGGGATCTTACAATAGGACCCTATGATCGCTCATTTGCGCGGCAAGCTCCTCTACAAAGAACCGGGTCAGGCTATTGTCGAGGCCGCGGGCGTGGGCTACGACGTGACCATCTCCGTGCCCACGTTTACCGCGCTGCCCTCGCTGGGGCAGGAGGCCGCGCTCCACATCCACACGCAGGTGAGCCAGGACCAGATTGCGCTTTTCGGCTTTCTTGAGAGCGCGGAGAAGCGGCTGTTCGAGCGGCTGATTACTGTAGGTGGCGTGGGGCCCAAGCTGGCGATCAAGATGCTGAGCGGACTCTCGATCGAACGCACGGTGCAGGCCATTCGAGCACAGGATCATGCGCAACTGGTGCGCATCCCCGGCGTGGGAAAGAAGCTGGCCGAGCGTCTGGTGGTGGAGCTGAAAGACAAGCTGGACGATTTTGCCGTGGCGCCAACTCAGGTTTCCGTGCAGGGCGCGGCGGTGGACGATGTGCTGTCGGCACTGGTGAACCTGGGCTACCAGCGGCCGGCGGCAGAAAAGGCGATTGAACAGGCGGTCGCCAAAGAAAAGGACCTGGCCGGCGATTTCGACGGACTCTTCCGCGGTGCATTGAAGGTGATTCGCTAGGACCGGCGCAAACCGTCAACGCAACCCGGCACCGTTTTTGGTTTCGGCATTCCCGGCCGCGATACACTGCAGGTGCCATGGCTTCGAAAAAAACTTCTCCCGCACCTGCCGCCGCGCTTCCCTATTTTCGCCCTGAAGCTCTCGCATTTCTGCGCAGCCTTGAGCGCCACAACGATCGCGAGTGGTTCCAGCCGCGCAAGGCTCAGTTTGAGGCCGAGCTGAAAGAGCCGATGCTGGCTCTTATCCGCAAAATAACCGACGCAATGATGGATTTTGCTCCGCAATTTGTTCGGCCGGCGGAGAAGTGCCTGTTCCGCATCTATCGTGACACGCGCTTCAGCAACAACAAACTGCCCTATAAAACGCACGTGGCTGCGTGGTGGTCGCACCAGGGACTGGAGAAGACCTCGGGCGCCGGCTATTACTTCCATGTGAGCGCGAAGGAAGTGATTGTGGCAGCAGGAGCCTACATGCCAGAGAAAGACCAACTGGCGCAGATTCGCCATTGGATGCTCGCTCACCATGCGGAGTTCAGAAAGCTGCTGCAGAGGCCGGCAATCAAAAAGACCTTCAGCGAGTTTGAAGGGAACGCGCTGACACGGCCTCCGAAGGGCTTCCCGAGCGAGCATCCGGCAATGGACCTGATCCGCTACAAGCAGTGGGGACTGTCAGCAACGCTCCCACCAGAAACAGCCCTGAAGCCGGATATCGCAGCCAAGGTGATTCGCGCGTTCAAGCTGGCCGCGCCGGTGGTAGATGCACTGAATTCGCCGATTTCCGCAGCCCAGGCGCCCCGCAAAAAGGTGCTGTTCGGTCTGAAATAGCAGGTTCGCTCCCTGCCATTTTTCCCTCGGCAGGGAGCGCGCTCGGGCTGTTATTTATGCGCTAAAGCCCAGGAAAAAAGGCAAAAAACAGGCTAATTTAGGCAAAAACAGGGAAAAACCGAGAAAAACCTGTGGAAATCGGGCTTTTGCTGTTGACTTCGTATGGCATAAAGCCGCATTGTAACCATCGGCAGGGTTCTTCGAAGCCGCATGAATAAAGGGTTTTGTTGCATGTTCAACCCTGGATAACACCCCTTCATGCGATACGCATTTCGCGGCGGAAGCCCGTCGACACCGGCAGCCCGAAGGGCTCGCCCAGAAGGAGAGCAACACATGGCAACTGGATTGACCAAAACTGCACTTACACGGCAACTGGCCGAGAAGCTCGAATTGACCAACAAGCAAGTCGCGGCCTTCCTGGATCTGCTGGCAGAGACCGCGATCAAGGAAACGAAGAAGAACGGCGTGTTTGTGATCCCCGGCATCGGCCGTCTTGTTAAGGCAGAGCGCAAGGCTCGCATGGGACGCAATCCGCAGACCGGCCAGGCCATCAAAATCAAGGCGAAGACGGTTGTGAAGTTCCGCGTGGCCAAGTCCGCGAAAGACACCATCGCGCCCCCGAAGAAGTAGCTCCAGGCTTACGAATGGAAGGGGGAAGCCCAGGCGGCTTCCTCCTTTTTCGTAGGCGCATACTGCAAACTCAAATTATCTGCACGCTACAGGCGGTTTTGCTCATCGTATGAGCAATGGCCGCAGCTTCCCCAAGCATTCCGGCGCTTTCCCCAGCGCGTACATCGTCAGTTGTTCTGCTCCTCCGCATCGAGGGACTGGCGGTTGCAGCGGTAACCGCTGTAGCTTATGCGCACACGGGCGCAAGCTGGTGGCTGTTCGCGGCACTGTGGCTTGCACCTGATCTGTCGATGCTTGGATATCTGGGGAGGCCCTGCCGGGCAGCGCGCATCTACAACGCGTTCCACACCTACGTAGTGCCGGTGGCGTTGGGTCTGACTGCCTACCTGCTGCATGCACGCGGACTGGTGCCGGTATCACTCATTTGGGCGAATCACATTGGCGTAGATCGCCTTTTGGGATTCGGATTGAAGTACAGCGATGGTTTCGGTTCGACGCACCTGGGACTGATTGGTGCGGTCAGGCGCGGACTTACGCAGGGCTCGCACTCACAGGGCGCATAAACGCGCGCACCACCAGCGACGCGCCAAAGCTGATGAGAACGGCCTTGAGCATGAGCAGATAATCATAGCGCCAGGACAAAACCGCCAGCGAGATAAAGATACCGATTGGGTTGATCTCCGTGATCAGAGCGGCGCCCCAATGCGGCCTTTGGCCGGACGAGGGCAGACTCGCCCGAAGCCGTGGAATGAGCCTGGGAACAGCCTTTAGATACTGGCTGTAGGGCTCACCGAGACTGACGCCGAGAAACTCCTCTTCCGCCAGGATGAGCCGCAGCAGAAACACCGTGAACAGCGTGAAGGACACCAGAGCGCCAGTCGGCGGCATGAGAAAAGCAATGGCTGCCATCATGAACCAACCGCCGACATACAGCGGATTGCGCAGGAAGCGGTAAGGGCCATCGGCCATAACCGCGCCACCCAGCATTTCGCCGTGGTGAATGGTGGCGTAATTCAGGTATGCTGCGCCCCATACACGAAAGGTAGCGCCCAGAAATGCAAGGATTGCGCCAAGGCAGATGACGATGGGCACGGCAATGGCGAAGCTAAGCGCTCCAGAGCGGCTTAGTTCAAGCGGAAGCCACTCGATCAGCGGTCTGCGCGTTCCCAGGCCCCACCACTCGATCCAGGGGGCGTAGAACCCCAGGACAACGATGGCGACCATGATCAACATGCGCAGGCGGAACTCGATTGCACTCGCTTTCATCGTCATCGAGGATTCCTCGAAATGTGCTGAGCCTGGCCGCCTATTTTGAAACTAGCGGCCGCGCGTGCCGGCGATGGCCTGATCGATGAGCTGGTAGAGCTTGCTGCGATCCACAACCTCGACAAACGGCGCTCCCTTGCTCTGCGAAGTGACCACCCAGATGGTAGGAGTGTGCTCAATGCCGACGCGCTGACCCAGCGCATAGTCGGCCTTCACTTCGCTGGCCAGCTTGCCCATTGGGTCCACGGCAAACGGTATGGCCACGCCGTGGCTCTGCGCGTATTTGTTGGTGATTTGAGCCAGTTGAGCGGGAGCCTCAATGGAACGTTGATTCGCGAAGATGAAGTCGCGGTAGTCGTCGCCGAGCTTCTTGCTCTTGGTGTCGAACCAACGCGCGTTCACCGCGGCCTGAAAGCTCCAGTTGTGGAAGGGCAGGGGGAAGTCGTGGCGGATCCAGGGGATGTGGTACTTATCCGTGGCTTCCTTCAACAGCGGGTTGGCGTTTGCGCAGTCCGGGCACTCCATGTCTTCAAACTCGACAATTGCCACTTTGGCCCCTGTCGGTGGGCGAAGGACTGAAGGATCGTGGACCTGGGTGGTTTCTGGCGCGCTGAACTGGGCATGCGCCAGGGCTGCCGGCAGCAGCAAAGCAGCGGCAGCAGTAAGCGCCAGGAGAACGGGGTTGCGGCGATTCAGACTAGAAAGGGTGAGAGCAAGGAAACGAGACATAATCGTTGGACGACTCCCTCTGCTCATTGTAACGGGAGTCAGGCGGAGAAGTTGCGGTTGCGGCGGCGTGCAGCCATCCATTGGCGCCATTTGTAGTCGGCAAACACCGAGCCGGCAACAACGGCAGCCACGAGTACGATGAGTACGATCTTCATCGATCTACGCTCCGCGGGTTCTCGTGCACATTTGAAACCTAGTGCCGATCAGGTTTCCATAGTACTGCAAAAGTACTGCAAAAGACGATTGTTCGGTGTTCGGATGAGTTCAGTGCATTACCCTCATATTTGCGGTCCTTTCACATTCGGAGACTGAAGATTGCGCATTGTCCTTTCGAACATTGGAACCCTTGGCGATATTCACCCACTCATCGCGATTGCACTCGAACTAAAGCGGCGAGGACATGTGCCGGTAATGGCCCTGCCGGCCGTCTACGAGTCAAGGATCAAGCCACTGGGACTGGAATTCCATCCCCTGCGGCCGGACATCGATCCGACCAACAACCTGCTGGTCGAGATGATCTACGACGTGAACAAAGGCACGGAGACAGGCCTGCGCAAGTTCCTGTTCCCGGTGCTCAAGGAAACATACGCCGACCTGCTGGAGGCGGCGACCAAGCCCGAACGCGCCGACCTGATGCTGCTGGGAGAGCTGAACTACGCCGGTCCTCTGGTTGCCGAGGTCACCGGAATCCCGTGGGCCAGCTACGTGCTGGCACCGCTCTCGTTTTTCTCCGCATTTGATCCGCCGGTGCTGCCCATGTACCCCAGGCTGGCGCGCGCGGATAAAACGGTGCCGGGGATGGGCCGGGCGATCCGCAGGCTGGCGCGCTTTGTAAGCCGCAAATGGCCTGAGCCGATCTACGAGCTGCGCCGTGAACTGGGCTTGCCGCGTGGTGCCAACCCGCTGTTCGACGCCAAGCACTCGCCCTTCCTGGTGTTGGCGCTCTTCTCTCAGGTTTTAGGGGTGGAACAAAAGGATTGGCCGAAGAATACCCTTATTTCCGGCTTCTGCTTTTACGACGCCGATGCCGGCAACGCGGCGTTACCGCCGAAGGTGGAGGAGTTTCTGGCCGCGGGTGAACCTCCGATTGTGTTTACGCTGGGTTCGGCGGCTGTGCTTGCGGCCGGGCAATTCTACGAGTATTCGGCGAGAGCCGCGCAGCGCCTGGGCGTACGTGCGGTGCTGCTGATTGGATCGGACCCGCGCAACAAGCCGCGCAGAGAATTGCCCGGCTCGATTTTGGCGGCGGAATATGCGCCGTATTCCGCATTATTCCCACGCGCGGCCATGGTGGTGCACCAGGGTGGCGTTGGGACTACAGCGCAGTGTTTGCGCGCAGGTAAGCCGATGCTGGTGATGCCCTACTCGCACGACCAGCCAGACAATGCGCGGCGGATGAAGCGGCTAAAGGTGGCGCGCGTGATTCAGAAGAAGAGCTATACGCCGGCTCGCGTTGCGCGCAAGCTTAAGTCGATGCTGGCCAAACCACGCTTTGCCGAACGCGCTGAAGTAGTAGCCGAGCAATTGAGCCATGAGGATGGCGTGGGTACCGCCTGCGACGCACTGCAGAAGCTCTACGAGCAAACTCGTAAACAAAATCTTTGATGTTGCCTGCGGTTGACCTTCCTACGCATCTTGCAGCGTGTCAGCGCAAAGCAGAAAGATGGAAAGCGCCGGTCGAAGTTCAAGAGTGAACGCCACCGAAGGCGGTCTTCGTGGGCTCGCACAGTCTACTTAGTCGCACGTGCCAGCCTATGTCCGCGGTTCTGGAATAGTGTGAACTGTACAGGTCCTCCTGCGCGCAAATCGCCATTCATCTCCTTTCCGCAATAGGCTTTGACCCTAGCAGTGAATTCCCCTTAAGGCGGGCCGCCGAATTCAAAATCTCGACAATTCCGTAGGTCGCTGAGGCGCCTGGGACGAGTCAACAGACCCCTACTGATAAAATGAAGTCTGTGGCGCTTTGCTCCACAACACTTCAATCTCCTACACCACATTCCGGCCCAGGCGGCCGGACCTAAGCGAAAAGGAAAACTGCACTTGTGAGCCAGACGATACGCAATATCGCCATCATTGCCCACGTTGACCACGGGAAGACCACACTTGTCGACGCCATGCTTCGGCAATCCGGCACATTTCGGGCCAACGAACAGGTTGCTGAGAGGGTGATGGACTCGAACGAACTCGAGAAAGAACGCGGCATCACCATCCTGGCCAAAAACACCGCCATTAACTTTGAAGGCGGCAAAATCAACATTGTCGATACACCGGGTCACGCCGATTTTGGCGGGGAAGTGGAGCGCGCGCTCAAGATGGTGGATGGCGTGATGCTGCTTGTGGATGCAGCCGAAGGCCCGCTCCCGCAGACTCGCTACGTGCTGGCAAAGGCGCTGGAAGCCAAGCTGCCTCCAATTGTGGTGATCAACAAGATCGATCGCCCGGATGCACGTGCACAGGAAGTGCTGAACGAGATCTACGATCTGTTCATCGACCTGGACGCGGATGAGAGCCAGTTGGACTTTCCCGTTCTGTATGCGGTGGCCAAAGCCGGCACTGCGACAGCGGATCCAGACAAGCCGGGAACAGATCTTCAGCCTCTGTTTGAAGCCATCGTTTCCACCATTCCACCCGCCAAGGGCGATGCGGAAGGCACGCTGCAGATTCTGGTCACAAACCTCGACTACTCGGATTATTTCGGCCGCATTGCCATCTGCCGCGTCTTTCAAGGAACGTTGCATACGGGCGACGATGTGACTATTTCAAAGCGCGACGGCAGCCTGATGAAGACGCGCATTACCAAGCTCTTCACGTTTTCAGGACTCAAGCGAACTGAGATAGCCGAGACCGTAATGGGCGATATTGTGGCTGTGGCAGGCGTTGAGGGCATCACCATTGGTGAAACCATCACCAGTGTTGAGAATCCCGCGCCGTTGCCGCTGATTGTGATCGATGAGCCCACTATCGCGATTCAGTTCAGCGTGAACAATTCGCCGTTTGCAGGGCGCGAAGGCCAATACGTAACCAGCCGCAATCTGCGAGAGCGGCTTGAGAAGGAACTGCTGATAAACGTCAGCATCCGCGTTGAGGAAGCCGGCTCGCCTGACACTTTCAAAGTGCTGGGCCGTGGAGAATTGCAGCTGGCGATTCTGATCGAGATGATGCGCCGCGAAGGATTTGAGCTGATGGCGGGGCGTCCGGAGATCGTGACCAAGACGGTGGACGGCGTGCGGATGGAGCCGGTCGAACATCTGACGATCGATGTTCCCGAGCAATACACCGGCACCGTGATCGAGAAACTTGGACCGCGCAAGGGCGAGATGACCAAGATGCACAATCACGGATCGGGACGCGTGCGGATGGAATTTCGCGTGCCCAGCCGCGGCTTGATTGGCCTGCGCAGCGAGATGCTGACCGAGACCAGAGGAACCATCGTGATGAATGCGATTTTCGATGGCTACATCCCGTACCAGGGCGAGATTCCGCAACGGCCAACGGGAGCTTTGATCTCCGATCGGCAAGGAACGACCACTACCTATTCCTTGAACGGGCTGCAGGAACGCGGCATTCTCTTTCTGGGTGCAGGCGTTGAAGTGTATGAAGGCATGATTGTGGGCGAACATTCGCGAGACAACGATCTGGACGTAAACGTTGTTCGCGAAAAGAAGATGACCAACATGCGGGCATCGACTGCCGATGAAGCGATCCGTCTAGTGCCTTACAAGACGCTGAATCTGGAGCAGGCCATAGAGTTTGTGGCAGACGACGAGTTCGTCGAAGTTACGCCCAAGTCTCTACGGCTGCGCAAGCGCATTCTGCAAGCCAACCGCAGACCAAAGCGCTGGGAAAAGGTGGAGCAAGCGGGCTAAAGGCGGCGTTTCGCCTCGAGCACAAATGCAAGCGCTTCGTCAGCAGTTCTTCCCACTGCTGACAAGTGCCCCATCTTTCTGCCCGCGCGCGGCGTGTGCTTTTCGTACAGATGCAGGCGAACTCCAGGCACAGCCAAAGCAGCAGGGAAATTTGGCTCGCCCTTGAGCCATAGATCGCCAAGAAGATTGACGATGGCTGCCGGAGCGATCAGTTCCGTTGAGCCAAGCGGAAGGTTACAAACGGCGCGGACTGCCTGCTCAAACTGGCTGGTAACGCAACCGCGCTCGCTTTGGTGATAGCTGTTGTGCGGCCGAGGCGCAAGTTCGTTCACGAACAGCTCGCCCTGTTTGGTGATGAACAGTTCAACGCAAAGCAATCCTTCCAGGCCAAGCCGTTTGACGATTGCCGCAGCTAACTCTTCCGCGCGCGCTTCCACTTCAGGCGGAACATCGGCAGGCAACACACTCCACGCGAGAATCTGATTCTCGTGATGATTGCGCGCCGCGGGAAAGCTGCGAACATCGCCCGAAGGATTGCGCGCCGCCATCACGCTGATTTCGCAATCCAGATCGAGCGCCTGTTCTGCAACCGCCACACGCGACCCAATACTTTTCCAGGCTTCGGCTATCGCCGCTTCAGTCGCGGGTGCATCGAAACCGAGGCGCGCCTGTCCACGGCCATCGTAGCCGCCCCGCCCAATCTTCAGGAATACATGCCCGCCAAGCGCAGGCACCGCTTCCTGCAAATCTTCCACACTGCGCACCACGCGATACGGTCCAACTGGAAAGCCTGCCTCCGCTAGCCAAGTCTTCTGAATCGTCTTGTCCTGGATAGTGCGAATGGGATCGACGCCAGGCCGTAGGGGCGCAAATCTTGCTACTTGTGCAAGCGCGTCCACGCCGATCTGTTCAATCTCCAGCGTGACTACGTCAGCGCCCGCGGCTAGTCGCTGCGAGGCTTCCACATCGTCCCAACGGCCCACAATGGTTTCATCGGCAACAAAGCTCGCTGGGCACGTTGGTTCGGGATCCATTACGCGAACGCGATAGCCCATTGTGCGCGCCGCAATCGCCGTCATGCGACCCAACTGCCCGCCGCCAAGAAACGCAATGAGCCCGCCTGGCGCGATTGTCGACTGCTTCTCGAATTCCTTGTTGGTGGAGATGAGGCTCACCCGGCAAGCTCCTGCTCAAGAGTCTGCCCGAGTACTTCTTGCGTACGCGCCGCTCGCCACGCCGACAGACGCTCATAAAGATCGCTATCGGTAATGGCCAGAATCTCCGCTGCAAGCAGTGCGGCGTTCGCCGCTCCCGGCTTGCCTATTGCCAATGTCCCCACCGGAACGCCCTTCGGCATCTGCACAATCGATAGCAGAGAATCCAAGCCGTTCAATTGCGTTGCGGCCACCGGCACGCCCAGCACCGGAACCAACGTCTTTGCGGCCAACATGCCAGGCAGGTGGGCCGCTCCGCCGGCTCCAGCAATAATCACCCGCAAGCCGCGCGTCCGCGCGGTCTGAGCGTACTCGAATAGCCAGTCTGGCGTCCGGTGCGCGCTTACGATGCGTGCCTCGTGCGGAATCTTAAGTGTCCGCAGTATCTCCACGGCTGGTGATAGCGTCTCGTAATCGCTGCGGCTACCCATCACCACGCCTACAAGCGGTCGTTCGTCCATGCGCTGATTATACGAGGGTCGCGACGCGGGTTTCGAATGAGAAGTTTATAGGACGAGTTCCAATATCATTGCAAACGCTAGTGCCGGTGCCAGGCACTCAGGGCAACTTCAATCACTGCAAATACCACACTTGCTGCCGCAAGAAAGCCTTTTGCTCGTTGCCAGTTCTGTTCATGGTGTTCAATCCGACGCTCCAACTCCGCGAGACGTCCGCCGTTTCCGTCGCCCATCAAACCACTCATCTGCGTCTTCAGCACGCTAAGATCGCTTAGCACCTGAGCCTCAAATTCATTCATCATCCGCATTCGCCAGACTCCCTATGATCGTGTGCTCCCCGGGGGGGGCCTCGTCTCTAGCTCAACGGCAAATTAATGAATAACGCCGTAGAAAATTCCGAGTAATTTGGTGGCGTTGAGGCGTCGTACATCCGGATATAGAAGCGATCGCTCGCGGATGCGCGCGAGAACGTCAGATTCGGTTGCGTACCGCGAAGTACTAGCGTTGGGTCCTCACCAGCCATAAAGGCAAAGTCGCGCAGCCGTACTTCGAATCCGCCACCCGCCGGCGGCGTAACGCCCGTGCTCACCGAAACAGTCTTACCGTTCAGCGCGGTCACCGCCAGGCGATTCAGATTCGCGAGCACCGTCGGTGCAATTGGGGCCGGTAACCAGGTATCTGCCGGCACCGTCGTGCTCGTCTTGATCGCTAGATCATTCGCCCAGTCGTTCGCAAACGCGATTGTGTATTCCACCAGATCCGGATAGCTGGCTACATAGCTCACCTTCACTGTCCGTACCACTACCTGAGCATTCAAATCCAATGATGGTGCGTTCAGCTGCAGCGCGTCTCCTGGCCAGACATCACTCGAAAAGCTGCCCCGCGTCGTCTTGTAGGTCCCACTCCACAATGCAATTGCGCTGGCAGACGCCTGCTCGATTGCTAGTGCGGCGTTGCGGCAATCCGCTGAGCAGCGCGCCGGTGGATCCGTTACGGAACCAATCCAACTTGCCACCGAAGGTGAACCGGACTGCAAGAGAGCCTGCTGGCTAGAAGTGTTCACCGCGCGACCGACAGCTCTGCCCATCGAACGATAAGTCACAGCAATCTGCTCTCCTGCTACCGGTGCTGACCCAGTGTAGAAAACCACCTTGCCGGTCCGTTCCAATTGGCACTCAGCCGCCTCAGCCGTAGTGCCTATTCTGCGTGTATAAGGGCCGCCACTCGGCGGTATGCTTACTACCCAGCCAGATCCAAGATTGGTCAGGTTGAACGCTCTTATGGACCCCACCATGTGAATCGAACTGGCTGCTACAACCGTGCACGATCCCGGTACACTTACGAGAGCGCCGTCATAGAGAGTCACTGGAGTTGCGCCTACACCATTTACAAACTCTTGAATCTCTACCTGCACATTGCCCGGCCCAAGATTCCACAGCCCCCCAGTTGTTATCGCTCCGCTATCCCCGAAGGACCGGTAAATAGATTGCGCACGCACAATTTCCGGGCAGTGCACGCGGACACGTAACGTATATTGGTTCCCTGGATTCGTCACAAACGCCGCTCCAGCCGCCGCACCCTGCACAAATGGCTGAATTGTGACAGCCCCCGTTCCTTGCTGAGATGTTGCCTGAAGCCCTGCAGTACATCCCGCAGCCTGAACGCCCCCGGTGAAGAATCCGGCCAGTATACCGGTACAGTTATTTGAAAGAGTTACACCGACGGCCTCCAATAGAAGTGTTCCGCCCATCTCCACCGGATCAAGCCAGCTTAGGACGGTCTGTCCGTCGATCCCGTTCCCACCATTCATCACCAGGCCACCTGCGCCCAGAGAAAGGTAGCCAAATCCGCCGATGGACGCCCATCGCTGCTGGTTGAGCTGAGTTTCGTTGAATTGCTCCCTGATGATGGTCGCTTTTGATGCAGATGGAAGGAACGGATCTTGGGCAAGATAGAACTGAGTCGTAACGCCGTCCCCCAGAAAGTATTCCGTCACATATGCAACTGGTTCATGCTGCCCGCAGACGGTCACGTCATTCGCCAACCCACGTCTCACATTCGCGGTGAAGGCTAGGTTTTCCAGAGTAAGACTTCCGTCGCCTTCATTCAAAGGATGCACTGTCGTCTGTACTGCTGAGAGAGTCAGTGCTCCACTCAGAGCTCGATACGCAGCGCGGGCCAAGGTTGCAATCTGACCAGCACTCTTGCTCCACACCGCACCAGGCTCAGGAGCAAAGCTGCTTATGGTCGTATTCAATGATAGTCCTTGCGTTGAGAGTGCGGTTGAGCCGCTGTGAGTTACAAGGTTCGTGAGAAGCGCACCAACAGTTACACCCGTTGCACCAGTGCTAGGCGGCATCAGTAACTGATCCAACAGCACTTCATCACTCAACGCTTGAATCGCAGTTCTGTACTGCGGCCCTCCGATCCCAACGCCAGCGTACTCAGGTATTGGACTTTCGGCGATGTAACCAGTGAAGTAAGTCGTACCGTCGTCGCCCGTTACCGCTATCGATTGATTCCGAATTGGCGTAGACAGGTTTCCAGTTATCGGAAGGCTCAACCATAACTGGCAGACTGATGGCTCGTTAAGCTTTCGCTCGATGCTCAGTGGTCTAAATGCGTCTAGCGCCGACGTGTAGTCCTGCCCTTGGATTCTTATCTTCATCGCGATTTCTCTAACTTTCTAAGATCTGATAGAGCTCAAAGCCTAAACCAACGACTTCTCGGCTGGAAGAAAGCTACGATAGCAAACCACTCGCTCGCCATCCAGCGGGTCGGTAACCGGCAACGCCAGATAATTACCCTTGAGCAACACTCTCGCGTTGCCATTCTTGTTCTTCCCATCGAGGGGATTGACCGACTCTTCAGCGCCGGTTATAGTCTGAAGCCTAGGATAGTGAAAGATAATCCTCTCGCCTTGACTGCCTTGCATTACAAAGAGAGCAGACCACTCTTGATAAAAGCTGCCCCCTTCGCGATCCACAAATCCGGTCACGGCCTGTAGCTTTGCGCCCGTAGCTGGAGTTCCTCCCGGCAGTGGTTCGGCCAGGGTTAAGCCACTTGAGGTTACTTGCGAAACGAGGGCGACATTGAACGTCACGCGTCGAATATAGTCCACATCCGATAACGCCTGCCGCACATATGCGCCCGCAACAGGCGCGCCCACAAAGCCCGTCTGGCCCGTGTAGTCCAAATCAACTGCGATGATCGATCCAGACGCGAACTTTGCCGCGTCTGCAGTCGCCAGCATGATCGTTGTCGCAGTAGAGCCGCTCTGCGGGATAACCGCCGGTAAGGCTTGTGCGCCGGTTGCAAGCGGTGCAGCCCCGTTCGCGGGCGCCAGCAAGTTCATGTGCTGTGATCCGGTGGCCAGAGCCATAGTTAGCTTGGTCCAGCTCAAGAATTCCAGATACACCTGCGCATCCAGTGTTTCTCGGACTTGTTCGAATACCGCCGCAGGTATCCCAGTTAACAAAGTGGAGGTCTTGCTTGAAGCCTTGCGCGCAAATCCCTGAATCCATCCCAAACTGATCCACGGTGAGGCCGGATTGTCCAGATTGAATCCACCTTGTTCCGATGCATCGAAAATGACTGGCGTCTGCGCGACTCTGTTCACCGGAGCGAAATAGCCTCTAACTCTCCGTGACACAAGAGCCGGCGCTAAAATCCAATTTGCAGCCATCACTCCCCCTGCTCTTGGTAGCTGTAAACCATCACTTTGGCCGACCGGCTCAGGCGATCCCGCTGCACCGTAACCGGAGTGAAACTCGCCTCATCCCAGAACACCTGTGTAAGCATCACTGTCGAAGGAGTGGCCACGTAATTGAGTTTCTGCGTATGAAAAGGCGTGAGTATCTCAACCAGTTCGTCGTCCATCTCGCTTAGCGAACGGCCTCGGTCCAATCCACCGAAGCTCTGCGTGCCGCATGTCTGGTATAGAATCTCGCACTCCTGAACAGCCATCGTAGAGGCCAGATCCATATCAATACCCAACCCCAGCCAGCGCAGCACAAACACGTCGTTCGGAAGCTGACTGAAAGGTGCTTCCGCCTCTTCTACCAGAATCCCTGGGCGCGTGGTCCCACGGAGCAAAATAGTCCGCGCAGGATTCAGCACGGTGAGTCGCGCGCGCAGCGCCATATAGAACGAGTCTTTTGCATTCTGCATGAGTTCGAACTCCTGGAATCCGCCTGAGTATTGTTGATGCTCGGAGTGTGACATAGCCCATAGGCATCTGTTCTGCGGGAATTCAGACGGCTTGTTGCCTCGCCTCGCGCAAGAGCAGCCGGTAGAGATACACTTTGCCAAATGCTTCGCTTGAAGCAATCGACTCAATAAGATAATCCTGCCCGCCGACTGTAATTGCCAGCGTCGTGGCAAAAAGTGATTGTGCAGAGGGCAGATCGAGCGCACTTACCTGTTGCTCAACGCTTGTCGCCGAGACGATCAGCTCCCATTTCGACTCCCCACCCTCTTGCCATGAAGGACGCAGCTTGCGAAGAACTACTGGACTTACGGTGAGATCGGCAAATGTCGTTGCAACTATGCCAACTTCAGCTCGGCTCGTGTCTGTATTCGCATTTGTCACTCTCAAAAGCGCACTCGTCCCCGTCATGCTCCTCAACAGTGCATCCGCCAGCATCTGCGGTGCGCCTACGGGATTGCGTGGTGCTGTATCACTCATCGCTCACCCCAGCCTGTTCGCTATATAGGGCCGTAGCCAGGCCTGTACAGTCTCATCCAGTAGCGAACTCGAGAAATACTGAATCTGCATTGTGTCGATCTTGGTCTTGCTTGCGTTCAGTGCAGGTGTCGACTGAGCGTTGCGTACGATCTGCGCGCAAGCCGATTTGATATCATCCCCAATCGTCGTCATCCCGGCAGTATAGGTAACAGCAATTTCGTTGTACGGAATCCCAAGCACATTCCAAGGCAGTGTCAATTCCCCTGTGTTGGGGTCGAAGTCAACTAACGTCGGATTGATCGACGTCCATTGACCGGGCAACGAAAACGCCCATGCAATCTCAACCATTTCTTCGTTCTGAATTTCGCCACGTCTCGGCTTTGAAAGGCGCCCTTCTATACTGACAATGGGCGAAATTGCCGTTCCAAGGGGTGCAAGGGGTAGATAACTCACGAGGACAGTGCGAGATCCGGAGACTAGTCTCAGTCTCTCCGTATACTGGATGACGTTCAGGTCTGCTCGCCTGCAGTAATTGTTGATCAAAGCCGTTGCGGCTGTAATCCAGTCCGCCGTCGTTGCGGCTGGCAATCCATAATTAGGGTAATCCGCTGGCTGCAGATATGCCATCGCGTATCCTTTCGCTGTGAACGCAGGTTAGTCGAATGTGGTCAGGTAACAGCTGCAGAAGGCTAGCTATCTCTAAGGGCATTCACTTCCTCATTGTTAACTGACCACAAATCGCTGTCTTTGGTTTACCGGTCGACAAGTACCTGGTAATGTGCAAAGTTCGCACCCTTTACGACTATGGCGCCAAACTTCACAGCGACATATTGATAGGTCATCGAGTTAGGTAATCCAAGCTGGAAGATCCTCGGAGTTGGATCGCCAAGCCAGTGGTACTCAATCAGGTCTTCTGTGACGATGTATGCAGGAAGAACCGCATTGCCGGTGCCAGGAGTGCCTGTATAACTCAAGCTCCAATCAGGGATCAACGGAATATCGCCCGCCTGCGTCGAAAGCATCTTCACTCTGAAGCCGGCCGTTATCTGGTCTGTGTTCAGCACCACGTTGTACTCGCTCTTCATCTCCTGATCGATCAAGTCCAAGAGAACCGGATTTGCGTAGATCGCCGTTGGCCGCACATGAAATCCGCTGTTCGCCACCATTTGCGCAACCGTCGTCTTGATCGTGTCAACGATCTTCATCGAGGTGGTAACGGTTACCGAGTTACCGCCAGTTGCAATTTGTGCAGCGGCTCCCATGTACTGAGTCGTAGTCGGCGAGCTGAGGCTCGTGTCATTGCCATTCCAGAGAGCGACATCATGCGCAACCATGATTCCGCTGACCGTGTCTACAAGATCCTTTGCCTGCAGATAAGCGAACTGCTGCTGTTGATTGCCCAATTCGATATCGAAAAGGTTGTAGTTGATCTGGGCGACAATGGCCTTCAGCGGCACACTGAGCTCGATTCGCGTCGGACTAACGATCGGTGGATTCATGCTGCGCGGATTCACGAAGCCAGCTGTGCTTGGGTTAGGAATTGCTGTCTCTTCAAAGAACCGCGACGGATGTCCAGTAGCTGGAACCTGTTTAATGCGCTGCCCAAAGGGGCTCGAACGCCGGCAAATGTCGAAGACCTCGGTCTGATATAGCGGAACTTCAACAGCGCCCGGCCCGATGTAATCGGCTGCCGCGTGAATGTCTGCAAAGGTTGCGTTCATAGGCTTTTCCGCCCCCTCCATGGGGCCGTATTCAGTTGCTAACTCCTGCCGCTAACTGGTTCGCGCCAGCTCAGGCGTTGATGTTAAGCTTTCTTACGGTTGTCCTGGATTGCTTCCGCGAGAATCCGCTCAGGACTTCGCGCTTGTTCAATTGACTAGTAGCTAGCTGCTTGATCTAGGCAATGGAGCCGGCTCGTAGTAACTGGCTCTTCACAGCGATGCGCTGCTCCAGGCTCAGGCCAACTAGCGCAGCATCCAGAGTGCGAACGTCAACCGGCCCATCTCCGATACCATGCTTGGCAAGCATCTCGGCCGTTGCCGAAGGAACTGTCCTGCGTAGCGGATTCAACGCATTTGCAGCTGTTGACGCCTTCAAGTCGGCCAATTCATGCTCAGCCGACATGAGCTTTTCAGCCAGATCGGATTCCCGTCGGCTTTGGTCGACAGTAGCTGATATCCTCTCGACCTCGCCGGACAGCACTACCTGGCGCTCTTCAAACCAGCCGAGTGCTTTCTCCAGCAATGTCGTTGCTGCTTCAAGCCGTTCAGTGATGTCTTGTTCCCTATTCTCCATAGTCATCCTTTCCCTCTTCCGGTCTATGTCAGTGCAATTGGACGTACTCGCATGTGTGACGAACCGCCATCTCTAACTATTACGATCCAGAAGCCACTCTTTTACGAGACCCGAAGCTCACAACGCCACTGGGCTTCGCATTGTGAAACTTGTCTCACGGTAGGCTGCCTTTTCCCTAAGCAATATCGCTGCTCCTGTGAAAGTGACTCTTGTAAGCTTCCACACTTCTGCTCGGATGTCTTCCACACGCGCATCGGCCAATTCATAACTCATCCCCAACGCATGGGGTGCATGCGCTAGGATTGCCGTTGTCACATCTGGAAAATCCCGCGCGTACAGGTAGCCGCTCACAGTCAGCTTCCTTCCGATCACATTTGCTTCTGTTACCAGCCCAATCTTCCTCTGCGCATCGTGACCGTCCCAACCAGGACGATAGTCGACCGCCATGCCTAACAACGACGGCAATGCCTTTTCTGCCGCCTCACGAGTCAGCATGACAAGGTGCCCACGTGCGCCCGAGGGAGCCTTGTCGCTGGGCGCATTCACGAGGGTCAACACCCCCTCGAACGGGACACGGTTAGGGTGCCCATCTACCTGCGGAATCGATACTGCCATTGCTTCTAGTCGCATGTTATATATCCCATCTACACTCAGATCGAGTAGCTCACTCGCCTGATATGCGCTGACTCGTTCGCAAATTAAGAAGTTGTGCATCTCGTGCAATTTGATTGACTGAGTTGCACGGCTATTGTGTGGGCACGATCGTTAGCTCTGCCTGCGGCTGCAGCGGTCCCAGGCCTCGCATCGCCCTTACCTCGTTCACTGTCAGTACTCCGGCCCGCAGCAGTTGCACCTGCACGGCGAGTTCTGTCTCCTCGTCCCTCGCACTCAATTCGTTAAAGACGAATTCAAACTCTCGCCAACCTACACATTTGCCAAAGAAGTCGCGAGTAATGTGTCCTGCGAAGAGGGTTGCCAAAGGAGATATGGCTCCACGAAATGCTTCATCCGCCATTTCCGAGGCTGTCGACTGATTAACGTCTGCTTCGAGACCTAACATGAGCGGTGGCAATCCGAATGCGTTTGCGATCATCCGGATCAGAAACTCCTGCCAAGCGAGGCGCAGGTCAGCATCTGTCCCCTGCGCGAAGCGCAGAACTTCGGGCTTCTGTTCGCTTGAAATCAGTGGCACCCGTCCTGTTCCTTCTATTTCGTCCTGCCACCAGCGGATAAGCCGGTCGTGTTGGGCCGGAGTAGCTTCATTCAACCACAGTGCATACTGAGCGACGGAGTTAGCCGCCAGCTTTCCTGCAAATCGATTCGCACTTAGGAACTGGTTGACAGTCTCGAATGCAACTTCCAGTGGACCCAGCCCGAACGGCGTGAAACTCCTAGGGTTCATCCGTATATACATCAGCTGCCTGTCCAGCAGTTCCACCGCATTTGATTCGAGTTGTCCAGGTAACACTTGGGCATAACGCGGAGTATCTGGCTGACCGTCCCAGCGGGCATTGATACGAATGGACGCTCCATCTACTGGCCACAACATTGCGGGTCGCTCCGGGTCTCCCGTTGACTCCATCTCAATTGCACCGAATCCGCCTGTTAACGCATCTTCAATCGCTTGTTCCATCAGCGTCCGAAAGCTGTCTACTGCATTCGGCTCTTCCAGTGTCCTGCGCAGAGCCCGCAGCTTCCTGTCCGTGTAGGCGACATCTTCGGCATTCACTCCTCGCCGGACACGCACCTGCCAGTCCATCGCGGCAATACGATCTTTGATCGCATTCATCGCACGGCGCACCACTGGTGTTTCAGCAAAGCGACGCAGATTCGCTGGTGTTGGCTTGGGCAAGTGATGCCCAGGAAAGTGAACTGGGCCCATAATTGAAGGCAGCGCCAGCGTCTTGCGCTCTGCTTCCGCATCGGCCGCACTGGCCGAACCCTTGGTCATTGTGCTGCTTCCCGTGGCCTGGCGCCAAATCTCCCGCAACTGTTCGCTTACCTTCACGTCTACCTTCCTGATTCCGTCGAAAAGAAAAGGCGCAGCCATCTATAGGCTGCGCCTTCTGTTTTCGATCCATCCAGTATTTACCGCTTGAGCGTGAGCTGCGCAGTTATCAAATCAGAGTGCCAGCTCAATACGACGCGACTCAATGAAATAACATGATTCCTGCGTCTCTATACGAACGGTCAACTCCCGAATAGTGATGCAACCGGAAATCACTCCCGCTTGATTATTACTTACAAATGAATAGTACATCAACTCCGATAAACTATCTGCAATTCATGAACAACAATTCCAAGACTCCAATATCTTGGACGATTTAGTATCCAGCGCTAAATACGTAACTGCCGCTGCGCTGTATCTGCGATCCTTCCCAGATCGGACGTTGTAAGCACACGAATGTGGTGTTCTTCCATGGTCTCCACACCAAACCTGTACATCGCTAACCGTTCTGGCTCATCATCTGTCGCTCCCAACTTGGTAGCCGGTTCGATGAGTGCGGTCAGCTCCAACTCGGCCTGATCCAAACGTGCCACTCCGGCCCGTAGCCCCGCTGCAGAAAATGCCAATACCTTGGCCATCTCCACTCCGGGCTCCAGACTCACTGCTTGAAACATGCGAATTAGACCATTCGAACGATACCCCACATCAATCCGCAATGGATCTCCGGGTCGCGTGTAATCTGACACTGGAATTCGCTTTCTCAGCAGATCCCACACTCCCGCGCGTTCAAACTCTCTACGCATTCTTGCCTGGATCGCGGCGCGTCCACTCAGTCGGGGAACCCGCTCACGCAGTGGCGGCTCCACATACAACCTCATCAGCTCTTCCACTCCAGCAGGAAGACTCTCCGCAAGATAAGCTTTGGGCTCCGTCATCTGTACGTTCAGTGACAGTGATTCGCTCAGCTTCTGCATGAGAGTTCCTTCGGGTTCCGCTTGAAACCATCTCCGCAGTTCGCACTCCATGCTTTCCAAAAGAGTCGTATCCGCATCGGGGTCAAGGCAGCGTACTCGCCGCCAATCACGTGTAAACCTTACTTCTGCGGGCTCCCGGCTGCCCTGCTCGCGGAGAATGACTCCGATATGCACATACTCATTGCGCACTGCGTCCGGCACGTACCGGAGGAGTCGAAACTCGCATGCTCGCCTATCGTTTCCGTTCATCATGAATACTCTCTTCGCCGTTGCTAATTGATTCCAGCCGCAAGCTCGCTAATTGAATCTTTCCTTCCTCGCGGCCTCTCCATAATCGAATCCGCATCTTTCCCCTTAGTTTAGCTTTCCAGATATATTAGTCCCCCACATCGATCCAGCCCAATCTTGTTCCAATTCTTCCTTCACCCTTCCCCAATTAGGAAATGGCCGCCGGTCCGACTTCCCGAATCCATCAATTAACTCTCGGATGCGGCTGCGGCGGACGAGCAATTTCTCCACCAGGGCTTCCATTTCGCTCAAGTCGCCGCCGTACCACTCCGGCGGTATCTCTTCGGCGGCCTGCCAAATTGTCTCCGCGGGCATGGATTCCATGCGGGTCAGCCACGGCTCAAACGACACCCAGCCTGTGATCTCGCGGTACACGATGTTGCGATAGTAAACACCCCTAAGCGGAGCATCTTCAAACTGCCAATCCCCGGCGTGAAAGCAGTGGCCAAAATCGATAAACACTGCGCGGTATCGCTTTTCCCGCTGCTTGTGAGTAAATACCGCTTGGCGTCCATTGGCGTTTCCTGTCCACTTGTCCAGAGCCAGAATTCCGGCAAACTCCGAAAGGTTCTTTAATTCGGCAAGTTGTTCCTCGGGAAGATAGTCTACTACTTGCCCCGGCATCAGTCCCCCCACAAACCGCGACCCAAACTGTAGGCCAGGCTGGCATCTCACTTTCGAGCGCCCAAGGTCGATCTCCAACTCTGGCGTATTCTCTACCAACCAGTTTGAGACCTCCACCAGTTCCGTCTCGGGTGCGGTCAATCCTGCCGCTATCGCAATTCGGCACGCCAAGAATTCATTGGCCAAAACTCGCAGGTGTTGCGGGTTGTTTTGGAACTTCACTACATAGACATTTCCGTCCGCGCCCAGCATTAAGTGGCCTTGCGCTCCGCCCCGCATCCGCCGAATCTGCTGCACCGCCAGAACAGCCAACGTTTCTCCCCGCCTCTTGTTTTATGCTTCTCAGCATTTTAAGCGCTTCACCCGCATGGCCGCATTGCGCCGCCATCATCGCCCGCCAAAACTGGTGACACCCTCTAACTCTGGCACCTGGACCTTCATCATCGCCCCAGCAAATCAGCCCTCGCCCCCAGCCCAATTGCCATTGCCATCACCCTGTCGTCGTGTGTCCCTGACTTGGCCCCAGCCTGGCCATTCGCTAGCCGCACAAAAGTCCTGCACTCTCCCAGTAGCCGCCTGCTCATAAATCGCTCGGGTTCCTCCACCAAGGCCGCATCGAGTCTCCCCAACATTGCCGGCCGGCTCAACGACGTGGTCAGCCATCCTCCCTGGCCGCACTGGCTGTAAATCCGCCCATACTTGCAGGTAGCCTCAAGATGCGCCAGTACCCCACTTCCGTGGTTATTCCGCTCAACCACAATCCATGCGGAATTGTACTCCGTTGCCAGCTCCGCTATCAGCCGTGCCAGTTCCAAACCTCCTACGTGTCCGGCAAACTCCGCGCATTGCAATCCCGTCTCCAGTTCCAGAACCTCGGCAACCGAGTAGTCCCCGTCACTTCCGCCGCCCGCCGGATCTACCGCAACTAGATACTGTTTCCCTGCCAACGGTGGCAGCCAAATATCCATTTCCCCATTTCGGCGTCGTTCAGTTGGCTCTGGCGCAGTCCCCAGCCGCGCTTCTACAGTCTGTAGTTCAAATACTGATTCCCCACTGGCCTTGAAACAGTTTTCCTCATCTTCGGCAAATTCCTGCATTGCCAATCCACGAAAATCCGCCCGTATCTGTCTCCGATACCCAATTTGCTTCAGATCTAAGCCGTTCCGTGTCTTCAGTATCTGCTCTTCGTCTGTCAGGGAGTCTCCCTCCACTGCGGTGGCTCGGTACCGGGGCTCCATCCACCAAGGGAGAAAGTGCCGCACCGTTCCCGTCTCTTCAGCCTTCTTCCACTCATCGTAGAAGCATCCGCTCGCCCCAAATGGAGTCGACTCCATGATCAGCTCGGCTCCCGGAGCCATCGCCGCCCGCAATCCTGCCAGCGTCTCTGCGGGATCGCAGGGCCAACGCGCCAGCTCAGAGCAGTGCAGATTCTGCACAGTCAATCCCCGACCCGCATTCCTGTCGCCTGCCGACACAACTCTGTATTGCGCATCCAGCTCCGGAAACACCAGTTGCCGCACATTCGCGCGCGACGTTCTCAGTGGCCCCTCCCGCAGTTCCAACGGCAGCCAGTCAAGAAACCGGCGCACAATCCTGAATATCTCCTCCGCGGCTTCCTGTGTGTGGGCTACCTCAAGCGTTAATGTGCCCGGGCGCGTGATTGTCTTCAGAAAAAACCGCGCTGCCGCCCATGTCGTCAAACCCATCTGGCGCGCCTTCAACACGATATTTCGCTGCCCACGCCGCCTCTCGAAACTCCGCTGCGCCACATTAGCTCGTAGCGGCGCAGTCCAGCCCTCGCGCGTCCTCACTAAGAGCAGCTTGTCAGCCAAGGCCATTCCGACGGTTCTGCCTCCAAGGCTAGCAGGGCGCTTGTCAAGAATTCTCCCAAACCGCTCCAGTTCATCCCGGTCGATATCCGCTAGACGCAGCTCCTTCAATCCAGACTCAAAGCGTTCTACCATCTCTCTATCGTTTCGCCTCTTTAATATCTGTTTGCATAGCAGCCCAATATATCGAGCGAGCTACACGCCTTTACACTGGAACAACCATGGGCCCTTTCCAGACTAAGCAATCTGCATAGTGCCCATTCAACTTTAGCGTGACATAACACCTAGTTGTGCCTGCCGCAAATCTCGTTGGTTATGTCTTGTAACAAGGGCACGGCTTCAGCCGGGCCAAAAACGACCAGAGATTGAGGAATCGGGCTTTAGCCACTTCTCCTTTTGTTTCTACTGCAAGCCGGACAACATTCCGGATTTCTGGCGGACAACACCTAGGTCTCTGACCGTGTAGATCTGTATCATCCCCGTGCCCCATCCTTTCGCTCTTTTCGAGCGAAAGGGTGGGAAACCACCTACGTCCAAAGGAAGAATCCATGAAGTAGGAGACCGAGACGTCTCACCAGGACTTCTTGCACGTTCACGGCGGGATTCAACCTAAATCCCTCCCGCCGTGCACATTTCTCGACTCACGCGCGCAAGGAACAGACGCAACCGTACATTACGGTAGCCAGTAGCATGTGCTCCCTGGCTCAATCGTCAGCGTTGCACCGGAGTTGCTCGTCGTCCCATAGAGAGTCACTGCCACTGGGTTTGATGCGCCGGTTTGCAACACAAGGTCCACTTCCGCTTTGTAGGTGGTTGATATAGCTCCAGCGATAGCTCCCGTTGAAATCGCCGTCGCCGTTGTCGCCGTCTGCGAAAATGCCAACCAGTTCGTGGTGCCCGCCGCCGCATATGTCACCGTAGTTCCGCCCCACAACCCGGTTGGAGAGTTACTCATGCCAATACCGAATGTCGCGGAGTAGGACGTGCTCGACATCTGCCAATAGATCACGCAGCGTCCGCTCTTGGTTGTGCCTACCGGCACGGTTGGCAACACCAGACCTGTCGTGGTCCAGTTATTCGTCATCGTTGTCGCTGTGGTCCGCGTCGTGTCGTTCCCGCCCGTGATGATTCCGGTTGAAGCGCTGCACGCCACAAATTGCGAGGATGAGTTAGTCGCAACGCATCCAACACTCGCGGGAATCGTCGCGGCATTCACTTGGGTGGCATTCGCATTCCCAAGCTGTCCTTCAAGCTGCCAATAGGTTCCGTCGAAAGTCGCACTGATCCAATGACCGGAGAGAACATCGTTTGCAGCCAGATTGCTACTTGTTCCCCACTTCTTGATCGTCGCCGCAGTAGCTCCATTCACTGCCAATGTTGCCGACCCGGTATTCGCGGCATTGAACTTTATCAGAATGCTATCGCCCGCCGCTGGCGTAAAAGTTGGCGCGGTAGTGCAGGAGTAGGCGTTCCCGCCGTTGGTGGTCGTGCAAAGCCGAGGCGTGGACTCATTGTGAGCCGTTGCCGCCGCCGCCTGACTGCTCGAATTCGTAGTAATCAGGCTGGCAGACGCGGGCAGCGCAGCTGTAATCGCACCGTGTACAAAGCTGTCCGTCGCCACATAACTGCTCACATCATTGCTCGTCTGCGTCGTAGCCGTTGCCGATCCAATGGCAGGATTTAGAAGTGTCAAGGTTCCTGCGGTCGTCACGCCGTAGTCGATCAACTTGGTTGTGGACCCGAGCTTGAGTAAATAGGTATTCGCAATGTAGTTGTTGATTGTGTTTGCGCCAAGATTGATCGGTCCTGTACCGGCCGTATCCAGCGAGATAGCTCCAGTGTCGGAAGTCGATCCTATCTGTAGCGAGATTCCCCCAGTCAACGGCTCCCCGGTAAATGGAACTTCCTCAATACTTATGCCCGTTCCTGATTCATCGCTTATGCTCGTGCCGCCGCCTATCCAGTCGGAAGAGAACCCTTGATTCATGGTATCTGCTGCGTTAGTTGTTATAAAATGGAGTCCGTCATAGCCTGCGTCTATCAGCACTGACGTTTCACTATCCGGAGTTGTACAAAACAATGTCAACATATCGGATCCGCAAACTCCAAAGTCGAATGGACCCTTTGTAAGGCTTCCATCCAAGTTATAGGAGGCACTATATCCCGATGTGCCTGTGCCATCGCTGTGCTGCACGTAAGCATCAGTCCCTTGGTTGCCGGTCATCGCGGAGCCGCCGTTGACTGCAACCGAGGCTGGCGCAATAGCACCAGGTGACGCCACATATGCCGTGGTTGCTATCTTAATCGAGTTATCACCTGCGGTCTGCGTGGTCGATGTCGTTCC
>Ga0302319_10005227_pt1 | contig 26181 bp, 21 predicted proteins | sample Bog_T0_2_FD_203319 | JGI IMG/M metagenome (GOLD analysis project Ga0302319, IMG submission 203319) | Peat permafrost microbial communities from Stordalen Mire near Abisko, Sweden - Bog_T0_2 | ecosystem: Environmental > Terrestrial > Soil > Wetlands > Peat | place: Sweden: Abisko, Stordalen Mire...
TGATGCGCTTCTGGAAAACGCTGGCGGTAACAGCCTCATTGCGCCCGTATTCGCAGTACGCCACCGGATGATGGACGGCATGAAGGATGTCGCACCATTCCGGATCGAGAGGCGCATCGACGGGGAAATAGAACGCCGTCTTGATCTTCTTGCGCTTGCATGCGTCATGGAGCGGCTTGGCGAGGCCGCCAAAGTGGAAGGTGTCCTGCATGATCCAGAGGTGCGTGTAGCCGCCGCTCTCGACCATCGAAAGGAACCGCGAAAGATTCTCAGGCTGGAACCATGACGGCCTCGAATAGCGTTGCGCCGGGAACAACGTGTAGGGAAGATCGTGCGGCCATCCCTCATACCCAATCGCCCATACGTCGATCTTCTCGAACGTGCCGCTGGCGTGCCAGCGTTTCAAAAGGTTTTTAGCGACACGGGCAAAGCCGGTTTCTCGGGTTGGACTATCACAAAGGCAGAGGAGTTTATTTGGCATAGGTATGGGTATCGAGGTTTGGTTGGTGTGACTGAAGGTTGCCGCCGGCTGGCGGCAAAGAATGAGTCCAACCCGGCAAGGCTATCTGGTAGTAAAATTTACTACCAGACTGGTAGTAAACGCCAAAACGGTGTGGCTGTCTTATGGGGGTCTTCTCTGTATGAAGGATTGCGCGGTGCGGGTTTCGAACCCACGACCCCCTCCGTGTCAGGGAGGTGCTCTACCACTGAGCTAACCGCGCTTATCCATTCACGACCAATGACTTGCAGACACGCCAAATTTTACCATTCATGCAAAAAATCGCGATCGAAGGGCGAAAAGCTACGCATGATTTATTCCCGTGGCAAGTCAATTTGGTTTTCGTAAAAACGCCGCGATTCATTTAATATCGCCTCCAAAGATGATTTTCTCATCCGGCGGAGTCGTCAGGAGATAACGCTCGACCCGTTCCTCGATAAAGACATCAGGTTTTTCCTCGTCCAATGCTCCTTCCAGTATCTTTTCATATTTTTCGTCGTCCTTGTTTCGTGTCAGGTAAGTGATCTGTGCGACATCCACCGACAGGAAGGGCTCGAGTCTCCACGCGTAGGAATCGTGTATCATCAACAACCGCCTGCTATTGATTTGTCCCTGGGCCTTCGTGGTAAAATTCCACATCGCATCCAAATCTGCACCCGCAAGTTTGAATGGAGCGGACGATGTCTTGATGGCGACAGGAGGCTTCAAATCCGGCTCGTTTTCGGCAGAGTAACCCGGCATGCCAATCATTCTGGCCAGGTCACCTTTGGCGTATTCCGCCACTGTCTGGAATTCAGACCGGTCTCTCGGCTTTAAATCGGGAAACCATTCATGCAAACGCCCCATGATTTCACGATAGCCTACATACGCCCCCATGGTGTTCCAGTGCGTATCGTTGCGGAAATAAAGGCGGCCACTCCCCTTCGCATTCATCAGCGGCTCTACCAATGAAAGCACATGGACGTTCGAGTGGGCGGCAAGGTAATTCACCAGCAGTTGTGCAGGAGTTGGATCGTGCGGCCTGCGGTATTTATCAGGCAGGTACTCGGGGTATATCGTCTGTTTGTCAGGCGCTATAACGAAAAGGAATTGAATCCCCCGCCGGGCCAGTAATTCCTGCCTGCGTTCGAGAGAGCGCTTCCAGCGCTCCAGATCCGCATTGCTTAGGACCGGGCCACCGTGAAAGTTATCCTCTGTTTGCCCGCTCTTCAGAAAAAGCCATCCTTCTTTGCCGATGATCACATACGGTGAAAGCGGTACATTCGCATATTTTACCCCTATGTAGCCTCCTGCGCGCAATAGCGCTGCACGGAATCCGAAATGATCATTGTAGTACGCCTCGTAGTCGGCAGGAAAATCCTTCAGGGCGCGTTTAAAGGAAAGTTCCGGGCGCGTATTGAGCGGCCGGCCCTCAACTGCTTCCATATTTGGCTCGCCGATGATCCATTGTTTGAAGAGCGGCAGGCCGATCAGAATCACAAAGAGCACAGTGAGCAACGCTGCTTCAAATCGCGAAATCCGTGTTTCAATTGCCTGGCTCATTTAGATAAGAGGAATTCGATCAATGCATTCTTAGTTCCCGCTGCGCAATCAATCTCAGTGGTCATTGCCTCCAAAAATGATTTTCTCATCCGGGGGCGGCACCAGCAGATAGCGCTCGACCCGCTCCTCGATGAATACATCCGGTTTTTCCGCTTGCACCACCTTCGCGAGGATTTTTTCAAACTTTTCGTCATCTTCAAAACGAAACAAATACGTGATCCGCGAAAGATCCGCCGACAGAAATGGCGAAAGCAGCCATGTGTAGGAATCGTGAATCATCACTGCCTTTGTTTTGTTGGAAATATCGGGTGCCTGCGTGGTAAAGTTCCATCTGGCAGGCAGATCAGCACCTTCCACCTTGAGTGGAGTTGAGGAGGTCTTGATCGCCACGAGGGGTATCAAGGTCGGCTCATTTCCGGCGGAATAATCCGGCATCCCTATCATGCGGGCCAGGTCTCCTTTGTTGTAGTTCATCACCACTTGGAATTCAGAGCGCTCCTTTGGTTTCAAATCCGGGAACCATTCGTGCAGGCGCTCGATGATCTCTTGGTAGCCCACATAGGCTCCCATCGTGTTCCAATGTGTATCGTGGCGAAAATAAAGACGTTCGCCCCCACTCTCCTTGGCTTTAACCAAGGGATCGAGCAGCGGAAGGACATTAATGTTTGAATGAGTGGCGAGATAATCCACCAGTTGTTGTGCAGGCGACGGGTCGTGCAGGCGGCTGTATTTATCCGGCATGAATTCCCGATAAACCGTCTGCTTGTCAGGCGCCACTACGAACAAAAATTTTATTCCCCGTTGCGCGAGCCATTGCTGCCTGCGTTCCAGCGAGCGCTTCCATCGCTCGAGATCCGAATTATTGAAGACCGGACCTCCCCGGTAATTTTCCAACGTCTGGCCGCTTCTCAGAAAAAGCCAACCCTCTTTTCCTATGATGACATCAGGCGACAGCGACACATTCGCATATTTTACCCCGATATAACCGCCCAGGCGCAACAGCACATTACGAAATCCAAAGTGATCATTATAATACGATTCGAATTTATCCGGAAAATCATGTAGCCCCTTGGTTAAGGAAATCTCCGGACGTGTATTTGGCGGCCTTCCTTCCACGGCTTCCGTGTTCGGCTCCGGGGAGATCACTTGCTTGCAGAACGGCAGGATGATCAGGGTGACAAACAGCGCCGTAAGCAGCGCTGCCTCAAATCTACGAATTCCTAGGATGTCCGCACTCATTTAGAAGCGGAAATAGATGAAGGGATTGTAAGTACCCGCCGCAAGTTGCATCGCACACAGTATAAACATCAGCCCCAGCATTGCAGTACGAGCGAGCGCAAATATGTTCTCCACCACGGGTGACTTTCCCTCGTCGAGTTTGCGGATGGCAATCGCCACAGGCAGAGAGCCCACGATCCCCGCAAGGAGCGCCCCCCCTACCAGCGTGTTGAAGTATTGTGACGCATGTTGCAAAGTGCCATCTCCCTGGCCAAAGCCCGCCATCGCCTTTAAATAAGAACACGCCAGCGAAAAATTCTCCGACCTGAAAAATACCCATCCCACCAGCACCACCAACATCGTGTAAAGATGTCGCAATGGCGTCCAAATCCTCTCCATCCACGCCATCCATTTCTGTCGCTCAACCGCAAGAAACAATCCATGCAGTAATCCCCATATCACAAAATTCCAACTCGCCCCGTGCCACAGTCCACACAGAAAAAAAACTGTCACCAGGTTGAAATAGACCCGCCATGGCGGCACACGGTTGCCCCCCATGGGAATGTAAAGGTAATCTCGAAACCAGGTGGACAGGGAGATGTGCCATCTCCTCCAGAATTCCTGGATCGATTGCGAAATGTACGGGTAGTTGAAATTTTCGACGAATTTGAAGCCGAACATCCTACCCAACCCGATCGCCATATCCGAGTAACCTGAAAAATCGAAGTAAATCTGCAATGCGTAGAACGTCACTCCAAGCCATGCCACTGGCATTGTCAGGTCCTCCATTCTCATGTCAAAAATCCGTCCCGCCGGCCCGGCCAGCACGTTGGCAATGAGCACTTTTTTGGAAAGCCCCAGAATGAACCGTCGCACCCCGTAAGCAAAATCCACCAGCTTTTCCTTCCGCGCGTCGATCTGGTCCGCTATGTCCTGATAGCGGATGATCGGTCCCGCGACCAGTTGAGGAAACAGGGATTCGTAGAGGGCAAAGTTTAAGATATTTCGTTGAACCTTCGCGTGCCCCCGATAGACGTCCACCACATAGGAAATCGCGTGAAAAGTGAAAAACGAGATGCCTATCGGCATGTGCACCGGCTTCAAACGGATCGGGACAAAATGGAACAAAGCCAGCACCGGGTTCATCAGATCCACGAGGAAACCTGCGTATTTGTAACATATCAGCAGGCTCAGATTAATGGCGACACCTGCCGCGACTACCCAGAGGGCATGTCGCCTGCCCCTGAAACGGTCCACAACAAGCCCAAGCATGTAATTCACGCCGATGGAGCCAAGCATCGCCAGCGTGAATACCTTTGCTCCCCATGCATAAAAAAGCAGGCTCATCACCAGGAGCCAGCTATTGCGGAGCATTCCAGGCAACAGAAAATACGCTCCCAGCACAATGGGAAGGAAGACGAACAGAAAAACTGTGGAACTGAATACCATCGGATAAACTTCTAGACGGCGCGTATTCTTATGGAGACCCGGAACCTATGTGAAGTCTTTTGAACAACCCAAAGATATTTTTGTAAAAATCCGGCCTGAATTTATAAACCTGATTACGCTCGCCGGATGTCAGGAAATCGTCTAAAATCTACGGACAATGAGCGGACAGGACCAGCAATTCAGCGCGGATTATTACGACCAGGTGCGGCATCAGATCGAGCATGAAGATGATCTCATCACGCAACGCCTTTCATGGCTTATGGCTTCGCAATCATTCCTCTTCAGTGCCTACGCCATCGTGCTCAACGGATTGCAACCAAAACCGGGCGCACCTACTGCCCTGGAAATCAGTAAAATAGGCTTCTGCCACTTCGTGGTTGTCGCGGGCATTCTCTCAACATCGCTGATATATGCCAGTATTTGCGGAGGCATACTGGAAATCCGCCACCTGAAAAAACTCTGGCTGTCCCACCAATCAGCCGATGCCCTACTCCGCCGTCCGCCTATACAGAGCAGCGGTCTTCCCTTCTTCCTCGGCCAAAGTGCCCCCCGTTTCCTTCCCGCGATCCTGATCGCCCTCTGGCTTTATCTGCTGCTTCTGAATGGTGTGCGGGTTTAGATTCTTCTCTTTAAGGAGATTCATCGACATGAGCATGGAGCGATGCTCGTGAAACGGGTCATGGATGATCACCCCGCGTTGCTTGATGCTGTTTAAAGTAAGGAAACAAACTTCTGCGGGACGGTCGCTCCTGAGCGGAAGCAATTCGAACAATTTGTATTTGTCTCCGATACTGATAAACCGGGCGGTGAAGCGGTACCCGAGGCTTGCGATATTTTCAGAGCGAACCTTTTCTCCATTATCGTAAAGGGGGTTATAAAATATTTCGGCATCACCGCTTTTCATGGGGATAAAAGCATTCGTCAAAGCCAACGTAGGGACTGCCCAAGACAACAGCGTTGGAGGGTTGTTCTAATCTTCACAAAATAATAATATTTACTTACTATGCAAGTCATTTCATGGATGTCGAATCTGTAGTCATGTAATTGGCGCCATTAGGAAAATGAAAGAAATGGACTTACAGACCAGTCGCAGAAAATTCAAACTATCGTGTGGCGGTTTACGCTATCAATGGAAAAGCAGGTGCCGGACTTCGAATCTATTCCGGCATGAATAGTTCCACCGCGTATTGCTGTCCGGGGAAAAATACTTCAAATTACCGGGGCTTGGAAGACGCCACCCACGACGACAGGCTGATTTTCGACTCCAGTTTTCTTGCGAAACTGGAGCAGCTCCATTTGCTTTCAAGAAAGCTTTTTCATGGGAAATATCACGCGGAAAGACGCTCAAAGCGCACAGGTTCCAGTCTCGAGTTTGCCGATTACCGCAATTACACGCTCGGCGACGACCTGCGCAGTGTCGACTGGAATATATATGGCAGGCTTGACCGTCTCTTCATCAAGCTCTTTGAAGAGGAACAGGATTTGCCTGTTTACTTTTTAATAGATACCAGCGCCTCGATGCGCTGGGTTCCCCCGCCCGGTCATGCCTCCGCGCCACGCTCCACTAAATTCGACCAGGCGCGCCGCATCGCCGCTTCGCTGGCCTATATCGCGCTGGCAAATCTCGAACGCGTGAACATCCATTATTTTGACGCTGAGCTTGGAGACCACATGGGCATGTCACGCGGCAAGGGGCAGTTCCACAAGGTTCTCGATTTTCTTAAGCGTGTTCCCGGACAAAACGGAGGCACCCGCCTCCTGCCGAGTTTCAGGACATTCGTCCAAAGGGTGAAACAGCGGGGCCTCGTGTTTGTGATCAGCGATCTTTTCGATATCGAAGGCTGTGAAGAGGCACTTTCGCTGCTGCGTTACAATCAATTTGAAACAAGCATTGTCCAGATATTGGACCCTGCGGAATTGCAACCCACGCTTCTCGGCGATTTGCGCCTTGTCGAATCAGAAACCGAGCTGCAATTTGAAGTGACCGCTGACCAATCCCTCCTGAAGCGATACCAGCGGGAGATGGAAGGCTTTTTACAGGGGGTGGAGGCATTCTGCCTCAGGCGGCAGATCAATTACAGCCAAGCCAGCACGGCCATCCCTTTCGATGATCTGGTGCTGCGCCTGCTCCGAGAGGGAAGCATCGTCAAATGACCCTCCTCACGCCATTCGCCCTCTGGTTTCTCACCATCATACCAGTGATAGTGCTCCTTTATCTGCTCAAGCTGAAACGCCGCCAGGTGCAGGTCTCCACGCTCATGTTCTGGCAGCGAATCCTGCAGGAGAACAGGCGGCGGGCATTGTTCCAACGTCTGCGGCAATGGCTCTCGCTGCTGCTGCATCTGCTGATCTTTCTCCTGATACTCTTCGCCCTGGCAAAACCGGAGTTTGACCGCTTTGTGAGAAAAGGGGCTTTCACGGTGTTGATCCTCGATACCCGGTCCCGAATGGAGGCCATCGAAAAAAATGGCGCGTCTCGTTTTGAGAAAGCAAAGAAACTCCTTGCAGCCTATACGAGCCGGGCTGGTGACCAGAATCAGATGGCTTTGCTCGTGGCGCGTGGATCGCCGGAGGTCATCGTTCCCTTCAGCGGCGATGAAAAGGTCTTCCAGCAGGCTGTTGAAAAATTGGAGCCCAGTGATGCCTCAGGCGATCTCGACAGCACAATCCATCTCGCCGACGAGCTTCTGGCATCACGCAGAGGACCAGGACGCATCGTTGTCTTCACCGATTCTCGTGTGCAAACCACAGGGCACAAGGCGCAACTGGAAACGGTGGCAGTCGGCAGCCCCTTGAATAATCTCGCGATCACCCGTTTCGCAACCCGTCCTTTGCCGGCCAGTCCACAGACCGCGCAGGTCCTGCTGGAAATCCGTAACTTCGGTGACAAGGTGGCGACCGGAAACGTCGAGCTGTATTTCGATGGAAAGCTCATCGACGTGAAACCGTTCAATCTCCAGCCGGGCGGACATAAGATAGATGTTTTTCCTTCCGTGCCATCGACCTTCGGAAACTCCAGAGGCTGGCTCACCGCCCGGCTCGATACGGAAGATCCCCTCTCCTGTGACAATGAAGCCTACGCGGTCCTCCCGAATCATGAGCCCTCACATGTCCTCCTGGTGACACGCGGAAATTGGTTTATCGAGAAAATGCTCGCAGCGGATGATCTGGTCAAATTCGACCTGCTTACGCCGGATGCGTTCCAAGCCAGCATGGCAAAGAATTTCGATACCGTGATTCTCGACAATGTATTGCCAGGTGGGTTGAGGCTCGAAAACGCAGAGGGCAATTTCCTGTTCATTAACAAAACGCCTTTCGCCGGCGATGGAAAATCAATCGATCAGCCGCTCATCACCGATATCGATACTACAAGCCCTCTGATGCGCATGGTGAATTTAAAGAACGTCACATTTTTGCGTGCTGCGGAGATTCCGTTTCCCGGGCCGGTGGGCAACTGGAATTTCACCGCACCACTGCGCTCTTTTGATCACCCGCTGGTAATCACGGGCTCGCGCGAAATCGATGGAGAGGATCAACACATGGCGGCATTTGCCTTTGATATCGCGGATTCCGATCTCCCGTTGCGCGTCGCTTTTCCGCTCCTTATGTCCAATACGCTGGAATGGCTTTCAGGAAAAAAGGCGGATGAAACTTCCAGTTACAAGGCAGGTGACATCATCGACTTGCAACCCGATCAATCCCTCTGGGTCGAGCCACAACGAAAATTCCTGCCTTTGCCGAAAATCGATCCCGGGAAGATGGCCCGTCATTCCTACCAGCCATTGAAAAACGGTTTTTACCTGCTCCACACCGGCGCAACTGCGCGATGGATTGCCGTGAACACTTTCAGCGAAGCCGAATCGAACCTGCGGGCGGTACAGGAGAGTGGCGGACAGGAAAGAACACCGTCAGGCATTCCGGCATTCGCACTCTTCACGGCCCGGCCAATGTGGAATTATCTCGCGCTCGCTGCGTTCGTGCTTTTCTCAATTGAATGGTGGCTTTATCACCGCCGCCGGACTGAATAATGGAATTTGCCCATCCCTGGTTTTTCATCCTGTTGCTTGTTGTGCCGGCCCTTGTGTTGATCATGCGTGGCTCGCTCGCCGATGTCACACCACGCCAGCGTCTGGTCTGTTTCCTGTTGCGTACATTCATTCTGCTGCTTCTTGTGCTTTCCCTCGCCGGTGTCTGGTTGCGACTGCCGTCCGGCGATCTTTCGGTGCTTTTCCTGGTCGATCATTCCGCCAGCATTTCAGAGACGGCAAAGAAACAGGCGCGGGATTTTATCGCCGCCGCTTTGTCTGCCAGCCGCTCAAATGACGAAACCGGTATTATTGGTTTTGCAAAGGAATCTACAGTATTGCAACCACCGGCGACGAATCTGAAAGTTGAAGATAAATGGGCCGAGGTTACCGGGCGTAATTCCACCGAGATCGGAAACGCCCTGGAGTTTGCGAGCGGGGTATTTCCCCCGGACAAAGCAAAGCGCATTGTCCTATTGTCCGATGGCAATGACACGGGTGAAAATACCCTGGATACGGCGCGCAAACTTGCGGATGCAGGGATCGAACTTTACACCGTCCCGCTGAGGAATCCGCAGAATCCCGAGGTGCTTATGGAAAAGCTGACCATTCCAGAGCGTCTGAAATCGGGCGAGCCTTTCGAAGCGACTGCAACCATTCGCAGCAATGCCGCCACCACGGCAACAGTGAAACTTTATGTAAACGGCTTTCTCAATGGTGCCAGGAAGATCGATATTAAAAAGGGATCGCAGGAAGTTTCGTTTACAAACCTGAAGGTCGACCAGGGGCAATCCGTGTTGTGCGAAGCGGAGGTGATTCCAGCAAGCGACACGATTCTTGAAAACAACCGGGCGCAGGCGACAGCAACCATCCAGGGGGAACCACTGGTGCTGATTGTGGACAGCGATCCTGCCAGAATTCAACCGCTGGCGGATGCCTTGCGACAGGAGAAGATCAAGGTGGAAGTCCGCGGCCCGAAGGGTCTGCCTGCGACACTGGAGGATTTGCAGCAGTTCGATCTCTTCATCCTGAGCGATGTTTCCGCGTTGAACCTGACCCGTGATCAAATGGACATGTACCGGATGTGGGTACAGGACTTCGGCGGCGGATTTGCGATGCTGGGCGGTGAAAACAGTTTCGGCGTGGGCGGCTACTACCGGACGCCTGTGGAGCAGATGCTACCGGTGCGGATGGAACATGAAGACCGCCAGGACACCCCCATCGTCGCAATGCTTGTTGAGTTGGACCGCTCCGGCTCGATGGCTGAACTGGTACACGGGCAGACAAAGATTTCACTTGCAGACCAGGGGGCTGTGCTGGCGATGGGTGTTTTGCAACCGAGGGATTTGTTCGGAGTCACGGCAGTCGATACGCAGGTTCATAACGTGGTTCCCCTCGCCCATCCCGATGACAAGGAAACAGCCTCGCAAAAAATCATGAGCATCAATTCCTCCGGAGGCGGTATTTACATTTACACCGCTCTCATGGATGCCTACCGGCAATTGCGCGACGTGAATGCAAAGATCAAGCACGTGATCCTTTTCTCGGATGCCGACGATGCCGAAGAAAAGAATGCCGGGGAAATGGCCGACGGCACGCCGGGCACGGGCACGTCTTTCGATCTGGTTGCGACGATGCTGTCGGAAAAAATCACCACGTCCGTGGTCGGCCTCGGCACGGAAAGCGACAAGGACGTGGAGTTTTTGAAGCAACTGGCAGAGCGGGGCAACGGGCGGTTTTACCTGACAAATGATATCTTCACACTGCCGCAGATTTTCACCAGCGAAACGGTCAAGGTCGCGCAGAGCAGCCTCATCGAGGAACCGTTCGAGGCTGTGCAAGCCAGCCACGCCTCGCTTACCGATGGGATCGACTGGAAGCAATCGCCACTGCTGCTGGGCTACAATGCCACCAAGCCGAAAACGACCGCCGACATGCTGCTCGTCACCGAGCGGGGCGAGCCTTTGCTTGCCACGTGGCGCTATGGCCTCGGGCAGTGCGCTGCGTTTACCAGCGATGCCAAAGCGCGCTGGGCTTCCGAATGGATCGCGTGGCCGGGCTTTGGAAAATTCTGGGCGCAGGTGGTGCGCGGCATCATGCGCAAAAGCGGACAGTCGAATATGCAGGTCACCAGTCGTGAAAGCGGAGACAAGTTGCTGTTGCACATCGACGCGGTTTCGCCGGATGGGAATTTCATCAACGAGCTGCCGATCACCGTCAGCAGCGCAAGCTCCGGCAGCGTGACGAAAACGGTGGAGGCGCATCAGGATGGCCCGGGAAGTTACACGGCTTCAGTCGACCTGCCGCCCGAGGGCTCTTCCGTGCTTGCCATCCATTACCAAGCCTCAGGTGGCGGCGATTACCTGCTCAGCCATACCCGGAGCTATCCCAAGGAATTTCTCACCACCGACACCAACGAAAACTTCCTGCAACAACTGGCCGCTATCGGTCATGGCAAATACGATCCGAGCGGCGCAGATATATTCGCCCGACCGGCGAAAATGATCAGCCGCCGATTCGATCTTACCAATTACTTTCTCATTCTTGCCCTACTGCTTTTCCCGGTCGACATCTGGTTGCGCAGAAGGTCGTGGGCAACATGATTTCTGATCCTACTTCCGTCGCCGTTCCATCAGCCATGCGAGCCAGATGCAGACCTCGTACAGCAGGCACATCGGGATTCCAAACGAGAGAAATGTAAGAATGTCCGGTGAGGGAGCAAGTAACATCGCGAGGATCAGAATGATCACGACGGCATAGGAGCGTGTACTGTTTAAAAGCCTGAAACTGAGGAGCCTGAAGTAAACCAGGGCAAGCACCACCAATGGCAGCTCGAATGCAAGCCCGAGTGTGAGCGTGATCTGTGTTACAAACGAAAAGTAATCGCGCACCGTCCAGCCGGGCGTCCAATCCAGCGACAGGGTATCCTTGAAGAAAAATCCTATCGCCCTGGGCAAAACCACCAAATAAGAAAACAACACGCCGACGATAAAGAGACACGAGCCGGCGAAAATCGCGGGTAGCACATACTTTTTTTCCTTCAATGTCAACGCAGGCAGGACAAATTGCGCGAGGTAAAAAAGCAGCAGCGGGAACGTAAGCACGATCCCGGCATAGAATGCGAGTTGCAGCGAGATGGTGAATGAATCTGTGACTCCTAGCGTTCGAAGCCCTGCAAGGAGCTTCGGATCAACGAGCCGCAAAGGACGCTGCATGACCTGGACCAATTGGATACGAAAGCAAAAACTCAGGGTCATCCCAATGACCATGGTGATCGCCATACGGACCAGCATCCAGCGCAGATCCTCCATGTGATCGAGGAACGGCTTGGTTGCCTCGGCATCGGAAGTCTTGCGAAATTCTAAAATCTTATCGAGCCACATCTTTATAGAATTCCCATGGCGCACAAACGGGCGTATGTGCTGAGCGTATTGGCGTCGCGGATTTCACTGTTTGAGATCATACTGCGTAATTCATCCGCGGAAAATTCGCGGCACCCGGTGATTGCTTCATTGGCATCATGCGAAGACCCTTGCTTGCTGAGGACCACGGGGCGGGCCAGAAACAAATGGCAGTGTTCGTCGGTGAATCCCGAGGAGGGAAAGTAGAGGCCCAGCGGCGTGAGCTTGGCGCCCGGCGCAAGCTCGTAACCGGATTCCTCGCGCAACTCGCGCAGCGCGGTGTCGTGGATGATTTTTTCGTCGTTGGTGGCGCTTTCGTCAATCTGGCCAGCAGGAAATTCCCAGATCGTTTCATGAATCGGCACGCGCTCCTGATGCACGAGGACAAATTTTCCATCGGCGGTCATCGGGGCTATCACCGTCGCCCCTTTGCGATGCACCACGGTCCATTCGCATCCGTCGGGACGCAACGGTGTGCGCACCTGTGCTTTAAAAACCTGCAAGTACGGGTTTGCGAATTGCGACTCCATCTTGAGAGTTTCCCATCCCCCACCGTCCCGGACAAACTGATGAAAATTCATTTCAACAACTCCCGCCACTTTTTCAACTGAGCAGCCACGTTTTTCGTCGAGGGTGCACCCATAGCCTCACGTGCGTTGATGGATTTTTTCACATCGAGCACGTCAAACACGTCCTTTTTGAACGCTGGGGAAAGCTTGCGGAAATCCTCGAGAGACAAATCCGCAAAGCCTGTTTTCCGCTCAAGACAAAGAGCCACGGTCTTGCCGATAATTTCGTGCGCCTTGCGGAATGGCACCCCTTGTTTCACGAGGTAATCCGCCAGATCGGTTGCAAGGAGATTCCAGTCTGCCACGGCTTCGGCGACGCGGGATTCGTCCACTTTGATTTCCAATATCATTGCAGCGTAAATGCACAATGCGGACTTGATCGTGTCGATAGAATCGAAGACCGGTTCCTTGTCCTCCTGCATGTCACGATTGTAGGTCATCGGCAGGCCCTTCATCGTGGTGAGCAGGGAAAGCAGGTTGCCGTAGAGGCGGCCTGTTTTGCCGCGTGTCAGTTCGCAAACATCGGGGTTCTTTTTCTGCGGCATCAGGCTAGAGCCCGTGGTGTAGGCATCGCTGATCGCGATGAATTTGAATTCACTCGATGCCCACAAGATCAGATCCTCGCTCAACCGGGAAAGATGCATGCCGATGATTGCAATGTCCGCGAGCAGCTCGCAGGCGAAATCGCGATCGCTCACGGCGTCCATGCTGTTCTGCGTAACGCGATCAAAGCCCAGAAGATCGGCAATGAGCTTGCGGTTTAAATTGATCGTCGAGCCGGCGATGGCACCCGAGCCGAGCGGCATGATGTTTATCCGCTTTCCCGCGTCGGAAAGCCGTTCACAATCCCGCTGCAACATCTCAACGTAGGCGAGCAAATGGTGCGCAAAAAGCACTGGCTGCGCCCGCTGCAAATGCGTGTACCCCGGAATGATCACGTGTTTGTAACGCTCCCCGAGTGTGACCAGGCTAAGCTGCAAAGCTGCGATGCATTTCCGGATTTCCAATGTCTCTGCGCGCAAGTAGAGACGGAGATCGAGCGCCACCTGGTCGTTGCGGCTCCGGGCGGTGTGAAGTTTTGCGCCTGCGTCACCGATCCGTTTTGTGAGCGCGGACTCGATGTTCATGTGGACATCCTCAAGGTCCGGATCGAATTCAAATGTGCCCTGGTCGATTTCGGTGCGGATTTTTTCCAGACCAGTATGGATGGCCTTGTTTTCGCTCTTTGTGATGATGCCGGCATCGAGCAACGCGGCGGCGTGGGCGATGGAGCCGTCTATATCATGAGAATACAGGCGCCAGTCGAACGAGATCGACTCGCTGTATTTCTTCAAAAGTTCGGCGGTGTCAGTTTTAAAACGGCCTTTCCACATATGGGAGCATTTACGATTTGCGGGATGTAATTTGCAATGGAGAAACGCGGGAGGGCGCAAATACCATCAGTCGCATTTTTCCTTGTTTTTGCAGACCCCGCTTGCCTTGAGCCGGTCGCATTTCGCCTCGATACGGACGATTTTCTTCGCAGGCGAAAAGCCAAGACGCTTGCTGATGCAATTCTCCAGGGTGTCGATGTTGATGTCGTCAAACTCCACGATTTTGTCACAATCGACACAGATCAAATGATTGTGGAACGGATGATCGTTGTAGTTCGGGTCGTAGTATTTGAACTCCTTGCCGAAATCCATTTCCTTCAATACACCGCATTCCACAAGCAGCGGGAGCGTGCGGTAAACGGTGGCGCGTGAGACCGAGGGCTCCAGCTTCTTGGCCCGCTTGAGGAGTTCCTCGGCCGTGTAGTGCTCGGTGGTGCTGAATGCAGCCTCCACGATTGCATCGCGCTGGGTGGTCTTTCTCAGACCCTTCCGCTCGATAAAATCGTAAATACGCTTGTGAATCGCTGCATCCATCTTAATTCGAGTATAAATTGGGAGGTTGCATAGTCAAACTAATCGACTGAATCACTTACTTGAAGCTTACCATGATTGCGCCAACGCCAATGAGTGCCACTCCGATCCAGTTTGACGCGGAGAGTTTCTCACCCAGGAACATACAACCGAAGATTGCGACCATGACCACGCTGAGCTTGTCTATGGGAGCGACCTGGGAGGCTTCCCCAAGCTTCAGCGCGCGGAAATAGCAGATCCATGAGGCTCCGGTCGCAAGGCCCGAAAGCACCAGGAACCCGAAGGTTTTCCATGAGATGGAGTTGAGCGGTTGATATTGGCGTGTGGCGAACAAGATCATGGCCAGAACGCAGAGGATCACAATCGTCCGGATGAATGTGGCAAAATCGGAATTGATGTGTTGGATGCCCACTTTTGCGAAAATGGCCGTGAGAGCCGCGAAAATGGCCGACAGAACAGCCCAAAATTGCCAGGAAGAGATGGAAGGTGTCATGGAATGTCGGAAGTAGTAATCAGTGTTGGTGAGCGGTTTTAAAAATTACGTTGGATTTGCTTGGATTATCTTGGATTTAATCCGGTTTACAGAGAGCAGGGTTGTCTCGCTGCGCTCGGCTTGATCGGATTACTCCGGGGTTCCGGCTTGAATTGAAGTTGGATTGGGCTTCACTTTGGGAGCTTTACCGGGTTGGACTGGGTTGGACATTTCGAGACTCTTGGTTCGTGGTTTTTCAGAAATTAGGGGAGTTAATTTTGAGCAATGGTGAGACTTTTAGGCCGGATTAACCCGGATTAGACCGGAGAAGTTAATGGAGATTAATTAAAATTTGGCTGTAATCCAATTAGTGGGCCGCATTGAGGAATATGACGGATATACATAAAGTTTGGGTTCGTTTGGGTTCGTCCGGAAAAGAAATTGTTTTTGGTAGTGTCGATCGCGTCTAAATCTGCATTGCCATTTTTGGTAAAACTTGAAGTTCACTTTCACCGTCAAATAATTCGCGCGTTCTTATTATGATAAGTCCTAACACTCATATATGCAAGAGAAATTTTCAATTTGTGGCGCATCACAGAGGAAAATTTAAGTCCACTTGTCCGACAAAACATAGTCGAACTTGAGCCTTTTGCCTATTTACTGTCGCGGAGGAGGGTCGAGACGGCTTCTGCGTAGTGATTCTGGGAAGCCTGGATATAGGCGCCTTTTTGCAGGAACCATGGCGGTGCGGTGTCCTGCGCGGCGATGGCGAGGATGACTTCTCCTGCCTGTTCGGCTTTACCCTGGGTGGTATATGTCTGCGCGAGCATCTGGGCGTTCAATACATTGGAGGGGTCGGCGAACCATGTGGATTCCATCTGGTCCTGCTTCACAGCGGTCGCGCCCGGAGGATACCCCGGCTCCTTGATATGAGCGGAGAGGAGTTTCCACGCGGTGGCATCGTCCTTCCAATAATGCAGGAGGGTTACCCATGCCTTGTAGTCGGTTTTTTCGCGCTCCGGGTGGCGCTTCATCCATTCATTGAGATTGGCGAGGCTCCCATATTGCGCGGCTTCGGTGTAAAAATTCTGAATCTCAAACTCTTTAACGTCGTCGCTGAAAGCGCGGGTTTTCCACCAGAGCTGGAAATAATAGGGACCATCCGCATCGGGGGCATGCAAGGAATAGCTGAGAAGGAGTTCCGGATTATTCTCCACATAATTGCTCCAGAAGGAGGATGCCGCAGGGAGCTTTGCAGTGTGATCGCGGGCCATGTAAAAAAGCTCTTCGCTGCGATGCCCGGCCCGCTCGATGGCCAGCGACCAATAATAGAGCGACATGCCGGGAGAAAACTGCCGGGCGGCAATCGCCTGGGAGGCTGCAAGCGGCCATGATGCCGGCACGAGCCTGTCGGCAATGCGGAATTCACCCCACGCGCCCTGGGTCTCCTTGAATTCGCTGAGGAGCCTCATTCCGAGGATTTCGTGGAGATTCGGATTGAGCGGGAACCAGCGGAGTTCGCGTTGCACGGGAGCGATGCCCACCATGGCCTCATCCTGCGAGAGGAACTTTGTGAGGAAAGTCGGCGACCATGCAGGGAAACTTGTGTAGAAAGGAAGCATCCAGAAAGCGGCGATGGCGAATGGCACCAGCGCAACCTTTCCATTCAGAGGGATCTTATCGCTTCGGGAGGAAGGCGGACACGAAATGGCGAGAATCGCCAGCGCATAGCCAGCCACCGCCCACCGATGCGCAGGCACGTCCCACACCGAGTGAAAGACTATCACCGAGAATGCAGCGAAACCGGCGGCGCGAAGGAAGAATCCCTGCCGTTTTTCAAACGCCAGACGCACATTTTTTGAGATGAAGATCGCGCCGACCACCACGCTGACGAGGAGCGGGATAATACCGAGTTCGACCAGCCAGAGCATCCAACTGCTCTCCGGATGCAGGACGATCTGGTTCTCCAGCTTCAGAGTCTGGTAGAGCGGGAAAACCTGCGCAAAGGTGCCCAGCCCGTGACCGAACAGCGGGGCATCCTTCCACATGACATAGGTATTTGCCCAGACACCCCAGCGGAAATCGACGCTGATCTGCGATTCCTCCGCACCGTGAAAGCGAGCCGCGACGCTTGCCCCGAATGCCAGGAACAGGATGACGAAAGCCAGGACGCCGGCACCGACCAGAATGAAGGCTTTGCGGTTGCGCAGCTTGAAAAGAACCAGCGTTGCGTAGACGCCCAGCCCGATCACACATGCCAGCAAGCCGCCGCGCGATTTGCTCGCAAGGAGCGCGACAAAGATCAACAAAAGAAAAACGAAGCTGAGGACCGCCTGCAATTGCCGCTTGTGCTTGATGGCAACGGCAAGGCAACCGCAGCCAAGGAGCGTGCCCATGGCGAGAAAGCAAGCGGTGTGGTTGCGATTCGGGAAGGGGCCATAGCCAGTCCAGCCCTGGGTAAATCGAACACCGTAAATCGCCTTGGCATTTGCGGGATGAACCGCAAGGCAGACGACGGCGAGGACTGCGGCCGATCCGAAAAGAATCCAGACGAGCGTGAGCCTGTTATCATTTTCAGCAGCAAGGGTACGCACCCAAAAGAACCAGACTGCCCCAATGATCGTCACCAACAGCGCATCGATCACGCGGCCAGGCTCCGGATTATGCGTCCACGGCAATGCCAGGCCGTAATCCTGCGAGAGAATATTGTGCCATCTTGTGGCGCCAAACCATGCCGAAGGGGCAAATTCCTTGAAAAGTATAACGGCAATCCACAGCCCGAGAATCCGTTTGCCCCATACGGTAAGAGACGGCAGCACAGGGGGGATGAGCAACAATCCCACGCCCATGAAAAGCGTGAGCGAAAGCTGAACCTGACGATCCACCGCACCAAAAAGCAGGGGCGCCGACACCACGAGCAGCGCGAAAATGCCGAGCGCCGCCTTGTTTTTTAACGGCCCCATTTAGCCTTTGCCTTGATGTAAACGGGCCGGAAGCATTCCGCCAGCCGTTGAAGTTCGACGGTAGTACCCGCGCCTTCCGGAGCAAGGAGCGTCCACGGTTTGCTGCCATTGTATTTCACATGCACAGGAATGTATTTGTCCGGCTGGCCGGTGGCGTCCTCGATAAAGCCGACCCGGTAGAGGGCATCGCTGAATATTTTCCAGAACTCTTCGCCGTCTTCGCAACGTTCGATTTCCATGTCCATGATTTGGGCTTGCAGGAGGGCATACTGGACAGTGCGCCTCCGGCCAAGCACACGCTCGACCTGGGCACCGATGTCCGAAAAGGTTTTGACGTATTGAAGATACTTAACGGCGAAAAGAGCGAGCAAAAAAACAACGCCTATGGCGATCGGGATGGTGCGCCCCTGACTCCAGATGATGCTAAGGCCGACCAAACTGAGGATGACGCAGATGCCATACATGCCGAGCACGATCCTGCGTTTTGAAAAACCGAGGTTCTCAAGGCGGTGGTGGATATGCTCATCGTCGGCATGAAAAAGTGGAAATCCACGGACAGCCCGGCGAAACAGGGCCAGCGTGGTATCCAGAATCGGGACGCCAAGCGCGACTATGGTGACCATGAGGACGGCGGCGATGGAGCCTTTGTTCGAACTTGTCAAGGAAAGTGCGGCAATACAAAAACCGATGAGATAAGCCCCCCCATCCCCCAGGAAGATACGAGCCGGCGGGAAGTTAAATACCAGGAAACCCAGCAACGCGCCCGCGAGTGTGAATGCAAACCATGCCACGGGAAGCTGATGGGCAAAAAACGCCACGATGCCGAGCGTCATCGCCATGAAAAGGCCGAGGCCGCTCGCCAGACCATCGAAACCGTCGATGAGGTTCACAATATTGGGAACGGCAATGAGCCAGAAAACTGTAATCAGATAGCTCCAACTGCCTCCGAGTTCCACATTCCAAGCGCCGCCAGGGTAGGTGACGCGGTCGATGCTTAGTCCAAGCCAGTAAACAAGGCTCGCGATCAATATCTGGCCGGCAAATTTCTTTTTCGCCCCCAGGTTCGCGAGATCGTCCCAAAACCCGAGACCAAAGATCAAAAGTGACCCAATGAAGACCGGACGCCAATTCAATGGATGATCGCCTTTTGCCAGCAGGATGCCAACAAGCCCAAGTGAGAGCGCAAGCATGATAGGCACGCCACCCAGGCGCGAGATCGGCTCGGTGTGTCGCTTGCGATTGGCATTCGGGTCGTCGAGCCCCACCGCCCGCGTACGGGAGAAGTTAATCACCCATGGCGTGGCCACAAGAGAGACAAAAAAACCAAAAAGACAAAAAATGAGCGCGAGAATCATCCGATACCGAATTTAGCACGAAAGATGCCACTGGAAAGAGATACGGACAAGGAGTTGAAAGTAAAAATTAGCACGGCTAATCGTTGGCGAATTTTCATCATTTAACTGTTTTTGAGGCGATTTAACAATAGCCAAGCCCACTTTTCCAAGGCCAGCCCACGTTGTCGAGCGGCGTCCCCTGTATCGGGAGTGAAAGCCGTGCCAGTGGAGCGATAGAGAGATTCCAGCCAATCTGCGACCTCCGCAGCCTGCCCCGGCGCAAAAATGCCTGCGGAAGGGAGGCTGCGAAGCTTGTGCGCAATGGCGCCATCCACGGGGCCAATCCAGAGAACAGGTCGCGGCAGAGTGCTGACCAGAGCAAGTTTGCTGGGCCAGAGAAGGCCGCGAGTTTCAGGACGCTGGGTGACCACAAGCACACGTGCGCCAAGAAGAGAGGGCTGGAGATCTGCTTCAGGCACGTAGGGTTTCCAATCACACTGGCGCAAATTCAGTTCTTGGGCACGGGCTTGAGCGAGAGGCCAGGATGGGCCGCCGCCTTGAAAGAGAAGACGATGAGGGAGATTCCGGGACTCCAGGATGGCCTGGACTTGCAGGAGGGTTTCCCATTCGTGAGCGCGACCGAGGTTGCCGGAATACATCCATGTCCATTCCGGGGCTGGAGCCGTTTCTGTGGATGGTTGGGACGCCATGAGAGGCTGAAGCACCCAAGGCGGGATGATTTCAGAGGTGACTCTGAACGCCTTGAGTCGGTCGGCCATGTCTTTATCGAGAGCGACGACAAGATCGGTGCGACGGTAGGCCCAGCGCATCAATGCTGCGATCACCCTCGATACGAAACCCGGTTTCAATTCCCCCAACGCCAACGCGAGATCGGGATACATATCCATGAGCCAATGAACGTTTTTTGCGCGGTGGCGGGCAGCGATAAGGGCTGCAACCACCAGCAGGCATGGGGGTGACGATGCCGAGATGACTAAGTCCGCCCGGGGACTCTTGAGGCCGTGGATAAGAATCGAGCCCAGCGCTAGAAACTCTCGCAGCATGCGGCGCCGGTTTTTCCTTGTGGAACGATATTCCTGCCGCGCGGAGAGGTACAAAACGGCATGGCCCTGCGACTGAAGGTATTCCCCAAGCTCGTGCAGCAACACCCCTGTCGGAGCGGGATCGGGCGGAAAATATTGGTTAAGGAAAAGGATTCTCACGCGAGCGGGGCATTCATGGGAGCGTTTTCACGATGACGGCGGGATTTCCGCGCACAAAGGATCGCGGCGGCACGCTCTCCAGCAATACGCTGCCTGCGCTGATCAGACTGCCAGCGCCGACCTCCACGCCGAGACCGATAAATGCCTGCGCCGCCACCCAGCAACCGGTACGCAGGGTGATGGGCTTCGTTTGAAGGTCGAAGGCAGTGGAGCGGAAGTCGTGGGATCCGGCACAGAGGTATGCCCTTTGCGAGACGCAAACGTTTGATTCAATGGTGACAGGCGCAAGACTGAGAATCGTGACCTCCTCCCCGAGCCAGACATGGTCCCCCACAATAAGACGCCACGGGAAGGTGATATTCACATTTGCACGGATCACCACTCCCCTGCCCACTGTCGCACCAAAAGCACGGAGAAAAAAGACCCGGAGGGCCGAAGGCCACGGCCATGGGGTTTGGAAAAAGAGACATTTGACAAAAACCCAAGCCATTTCCTTGAAGCGAGATGCTCCGCGGTCGAAATGCGCAACAGAGTATTGACTCAAATCCATACCGGGTGAAAATTGGCGGTTTTAATTCGCATTACAGTAGGGCCAAGTACAGATGTTGCTACTGTGTTTGGCAATAGATTACTTTGGGAATGCTTAAGCAATGATTACCTCACCCGTTTTACAGAGTCCAGACGAGCCTGTTGTGTCCCAGGAAATCGTCATTGAAGCGGGCAAAACCGAGCTTCACTACTGGCGCGACCTGTGGCGCTACCGGGAATTGTTTTACTTTCTGGCATGGCGGGACATCCTTGTGCGCTACAAGCAGACCGCGATCGGCATCGCGTGGGCGGTGATCCAACCGCTCTCCACGACGCTGGTCAGCGTATTCGTTTTCGAGCATCTCGCGAAAATGAAATCCGAGGGCACAGCACCCTATGCGGTGATGGTGCTGGTGGCGCAATTGCCATGGCAGTTTTTTTCACGAGCACTTACCGAGGCGAGCAACAGCCTGATCAGCAATACCAATCTCATTTCGAAAATCTATTTTCCCAGGCTGATCATTCCAGCGTCATCAGTCATCACGGCACTCGTTGATTTTCTGATTTCGACGGGACTGGTAGTGGTCGTGATGATTTTTTACCGTTTTGCCCCGGACTGGCGCGCAATCACGGCTCCGTTGTTTTTACTTCTGGCGCTTGGCGGAGCGATGGGAGCCGGCCTTTGGTTTGCCGCGCTGAATGTTTCCTACCGGGATTTCCGCTATATCGTGCCATTCATAGTCACCATCGGCGCGAGTGTGTCGCCCGTGGGCTACAGCTCCTCGATTGTTCCGGAAAAGTGGCGTCTGCTCTACTCGCTGAATCCGATGGTGGGCATCATCGACGGCTTTCGCTGGGCGCTTCTCGGCAGCGAGATACCGCTGTATATTCCGGGGTTGGCGATCTCCACCATTTTCATCACGATAGTACTCATCACAGGCATCCTCTATTTCCGCGCCACCGAGAAGCGGTTTGCAGACGTGATTTAAAGCCATGAGCGAAACCGTAATCAGCATAGAAAATCTCGGGAAAAGCTACCGGCTGAATCATCAGAGCCAGGAGCGCTACGTGGCTCTGCGCGATGTGATCGCACATAAGGTCAAAGGCATATTCACCCGGAAACCAAAGGTAGAAAATCCAAAAACGGAAGAGTTCTGGGCTGTGAAGGACATTTCCTTCGATATCAAACGGGGCGATGTCGTGGGCATCATCGGTCGCAATGGAGCCGGCAAATCGACATTGCTGAAACTCCTCAGTCGCATCACGGAGCCTACGACCGGGCGCATCCGCATCCGGGGAACGGTGGCGAGCCTGCTGGAAGTCGGCACGGGGTTCCACCCCGAGCTCACCGGGCGCGAAAATATTTACCTGAACGGGGCGATCCTCGGGATGCAGAGAGAGGACATCCGCCGCAAGTTCGACGAGATCGTGGCGTTTGCGGAGGTGGAGCGTTTTCTCGATACGCCGATCAAGCGTTATTCATCGGGGATGTCCGTGCGCCTGGCGTTCGCGGTGGCGGCGCACCTCGAGCCGGAGATTCTTATTGTCGATGAAGTGCTGGCGGTGGGCGATGCCTCTTTTCAAAAACGCTGCATGGGAAAAATGGGCGAAGTCGCAAAGAATGAGGGACGCACGGTGCTCTTTGTAAGCCACCAGATGGCTGCCGTGGAAAACCTTTGCCAATCTGGTATCCTGCTTGAGCGTGGGACGATCATTGAAAAAGGGGCGGCTGGCGATGTGATCCGGAAATATCTCAGCGATCTCAGCAAACTCGCGGAAATATCCCTCGCCGACCGAGAGGACCGCAAGGGCTCCGGGGAAATCCGGTTCAGCTCAGTCACTTTGCAAAACGAGAAGCGAGAGACAGTGAATTCATTTGTGAGCGGCGAAAAATCGATCTTCGTGCTTAAGTATAAAAATCACAGCAACCGCGACCTGCGGCAACTGGATGTGGAAGTGCGCATCGAGACATACCGCGGACACCGGCTGATTTTATTGAAGACGGAGTTATGCGGCGAGGCCTTTCAACTCGTTTCAAAAGACAACGACACCATTGAACTCCATATCGACAAACTCCCGCTCGCGCCGGGGAGGTATTGCACCACGCTTTTCGTGACCATGGGCGGAGGCATCGTGGACTGGGTGAAGGAAGCATGGTTCTTTGATGTGGAACCGGGCGATTTTTATGGCACTGGAAAATTGCCTCCCGAGGACGAGGGCCTTGTGTTAACTCCCCACCATTTCAGCATTCCGGAGTAAAGAAACCGTCCAAGTGAATACGATCAAGAATATCGCGCGAACGATCCTGAGCCTGGAGCAACGCTCTGAAGGTGCGGTACCGCCCTCCCCATTATTCCTCGTCGCGGTTGCCATGAAGGCTGGAAGAAAGCTTGCGAGCCTTGTCGTGCCGGTTTCAGAAAAGCGTCTCTCCGGAAAATTGGCGAGCGAAGGCGGGATACGAGTGAGGGATACGCGGCTGCGCCCTTACTCCCACGCGCCTGATAACGGCGCATGGGAGTGGATCTGGAAAATCGGCCCGGTGATGGGACGGATTTTTCGGACGAGAGCCGAAGGTGCACCGCAAAAGCTGTCGAAGGAATTCGGTGAAAAATGGGCGGCCTATTGCGGAACCCGACATGCGTTGCTACTGCCGCACGGAACTGATGCTTTGAAAGTTGCACTGGCGGCTACCCTGGATCATGACGGGATGGAATATGGCGGCGAGGTGATTGTGCCGAACATCGGTTTTATCGCCAGCGTTAATTCCGCACTGGATCGCCGGTTCGGAGTGGTACTGGTGGATGTGGACCCGGTGACATTGAACGTCGATCCGCGAAAGGTGGAGGAGGCAATTATTCCCGGAAAAACGCGCGCGATCATGGCGGTGCATCTTTTCGGACAACCCGCGGATATGAAGGCGCTGCGGGAGATTGCGCAACGACACTCACTCGTGCTGATCGAGGATGCGGCGCAGGCGCACGGCGCCATTCATGAACTGGGACGCACAGGCTCATTGGGCGATGCAGCGGCATTCAGTTTTCAATCCGCAAAGAATCTCACCTCGGGAGAAGGCGGTGCCCTCACTACCAACAGTCCGGAAGTCCATGAGCGGGCGGACTGCATTCACAATGTGGGCCGGGCGCACATGGGAGCGCAGCGATGGATGCACAACACGCTGGGTTGGAATCTGAGGCCGAGCGAATATGTCGCCGCAGTATTACTCCACCGACTCGAGGCCCTGGAGACGGAGCAGGAGAAGCGTTTCTCCCGCTTCAATTTATTGCGAAAATTGCTCTCGGATATAAAGTGCGTGGAACCACTCGGCATTGGGCCGGGTGTGGTGCGTCATGGCGTTTATATGTTTGTGTTGCGATACAAGCCGGAGCGTTGCGGTGGGCTGGCTATCGGGGATTTCCTGTCCGCCGTGGGCTCGGAGGGAATTCCAATTTATCGCTGTTATGAGGAAACTCTGGCGCAGCAGCCGGTATTGCAAAGAGTGAAAGAGAAGTATCCCGATTACCTTCGCGTGCTGCCGACTCCGGTATCGGACCAAGCCGTGAAGGAGATCATCTATCTGGCTCATCCCATATTTCTAGGCACCGAGACGGACATTATTGAGATCGCGGCCGCAATTCGGAAAGTAGAGAAACATTATGAATCCCGAGCGTGAGCCCATGCAGATTGCTGTCGTAGGTTGCGGCTATGTGGCCGATCACTACGGGATGACTTTGCGGCATCACCCCAGTCTCGCGCTCTGCGGGGCTTTTGATCGGAATGAAAAGAACCTTGGCATATTTTGCGAACGCTGGGCGACCCGGCCTTATGGGAGTCTGGAAGCGGTGCTGCAGGATTCGCGGGTGGAACTGATTCTCAATTTAACCAATCCCAGGAGCCATTACGAAGTCACGAAACAGTGCCTCGAAGCCGGCAAACATGTTTATTCCGAAAAACCCCTGGCAATGGATGCGACAGCGGCCAGAGAGTTGCTCGAAATTGCGAGGCAGAAGAACCTTTGCCTCAGTGCAGCCCCGTGCAGCGTATTAAGCGAAACCGCGCAGACAATGTGGAAGGCAATCAAGGACGGTGCCGTCGGCAAAGTCCGGCTGGTGTATGCGAATTTCGATGATGGCTTGATCGCACCAAAACAGTCGCCGTGGAATTGGTTCAACAGCGCGGGAGTTCCATGGCCTGCCAAGGATGAGTTTGAGGTGGGTTGCACCTACGAACATGCGGGCTATATGCTGACCTGGCTCGCAGCTTTCTTTGGCCCGGCGAAAGCCGTTACGAGTTTTTCTTCCTGCCAGATTCCCGACAAAGGTAGGCCCGTGGACAAGATGGCGCCTGATTTTACCGTCGGCTGCATCGAATACGCGGATGGTGTAGTAGCCCGGGTCACATGTGGACTTGTGGCAGCCCGAGACAAATCGATCTCCATCTTTGGCGATGATGGGGTCATTTCAACCAGCAATGTGAGAAATGACACAGGAGCTGTTTATGTGCGGGAAATTCCTTCTGTTGGGATTTCTGCCGCCTTGGAAAATCGTCTCAACCATTTACGAAATTGGTTGGAATCGATTTTTCCGGCCATTCCCTGGTCGGGTGATGCCTGGCTTTTTCGAAAGAAATACCGTTTCGCGCGCAAACCCTCCAGCATTTTTGTGGACCATAACAAACCGGTGGATTTTTGCCGCGGTCCGGTAGAAATGGTAGAGGCGATCCGCCAAAAACGGCCATGCAGATTGTCCGCTGAACTCGCATGGCATGTCACGGAATTGATAGAAGCACTTCAATATCCCGAAAGATTCGGCGGCAGGCGGGTCATAGAATCCAAATTTGATCCGATCCAGCCCCTGCCTTGGAGTCAGTAATATTTTCCATGTCATCTTCCATTCCAATCCCTAAAGATGCGGCGCGAGTGACGATAGGTATCCCCTGCTATAACGCAGAACGCTGGATCGAAACCTGTGTCCGCAGCGCGCTTGCCCTGGATTGGCCGGAAAAACAGATCATTGTTGTGGACGACGGATCGAGTGACAATTCGCGCGATATCCTGC
>Ga0302319_10005231_pt1 | contig 26174 bp, 21 predicted proteins | sample Bog_T0_2_FD_203319 | JGI IMG/M metagenome (GOLD analysis project Ga0302319, IMG submission 203319) | Peat permafrost microbial communities from Stordalen Mire near Abisko, Sweden - Bog_T0_2 | ecosystem: Environmental > Terrestrial > Soil > Wetlands > Peat | place: Sweden: Abisko, Stordalen Mire...
ATCTGCGATTACAGCTTGGCAGCTACCCGATTGATCAGCGCCAAGGTGGTGGCGGTCAAAAAGGCGGCACCCATCCCATGGTGGACCCGGACCCAGCCAAAAAAGAATTTTACCACCTGCCGTTGTAGCCACCACAGTCCCATAATCCGTTCCACAGTGCGTTGTGCAGTAGATTGAATATTGGCACCGGTAACCAGATCAGCTACGGACAGGGACTTTGGGAATGTCCGAAATCGACCGATTCCGTACAGGGGTTATGACCGCAGTACCCATCGATAACAGCCGTTCCGCGCGCCTGGCCCCTTCGGCTCTCGAGGACAATCTGCGGTACTTATCGTTACTACAAAAAACCAAAAGCTTTGGGCATTACTTCCATTTTCGAAACGCAATGCCTTCTGATGGTGGTACGTTCGCAATAATATCCAAAATCGGATGCACGTCTAACGATTCAGCGCTCCTTAAATTTGAAAAACGAGAGATCAAAGCAAAAAATTTTCTTTCATTTTGTCCCTTGGATTCTGCCTTACATTTGCAAACGGTTGTCATTTGACGTAAGGCCCTGACGTCGTTGTTGACCAGGATCAAGTTTAACAAATCTGCCTCGCGAAACTGTCAGTTACCATGTTTAAAATATGCTGACCATATTTCTGGGGGATTCCGTGCTCATTTCTTTTCTCCAGGCTTGGCGGACTAGCCTGTCCGCCGCTGCCCTCTCATCCCTTCTGACAGCTAGCCTTGTCCTCGCCGCCGTCTCCCCGGCCCACGCCTTCGATATCGAAGCACACCGCGGCGGCCGCGCCTTGTTTCCGGAAAACACCCTTCCATCCTTCGCGGGAGCCCTCTCCATGGGAGTGGATACGCTTGAACTGGACATGGGCGTCACCAAGGATGACGTCATCGTCGTCTCCCACGAACGCTGGCTGAACCCCGATCTCGCCCGGGACCCGCAGGGCCACTATGTCGAACCGCCGGGGATCCCCTATGGGGAACTGACTTTGGCGCAGGTCAAAGGCTACGACGTCGGGCAGATCCGTCCCGGCAGCGCCTATGGTGCGGCATTTCCCGACCAGAAGGCGGTGCCCGGCACGCCCATTCCCACCCTGGCCGAGGTGTTCGCTCTGGTGCGAAAATCGGGAAACAAGACGGTCAGGCTCAATATTGAGACTAAGGTCGATCCCAACCATCCGGAAAATTCGCCCGATCCCGACCATTTCGTCACGCTTTTGCTCGACCTGCTGCAAAGGGAGAAATTCGCCGACCGTGTGATGGTGCAATCCTTCGATTGGCGGACGCTGCTGTTGGTGCAGCAGCGCGCCCCTGCCATTCCCACCGTTTATCTGACCATTCAGGCCGGACCCGCCCCCACCGTGACCTTGGACTCGGCGTCCCCCTGGACTGCCGGCTTCGACCCGCGAACGCATGGCGGGACGGTACCGGCGGCGATCAAGGCGGCCGGAGGGGCGATTTGGTCCCCCTATTACAAAGACCTGTCCGGCGAGACTATCGCCGAAGCCCACCATTTGGGTCTCGCCGTGGTGGTCTGGACGGTCAACAAACCGGACGATATGACAAGGATGATCGACCTTGGCGTAGATGGGATTATCTCCGACCGACCGGATCTGCTGCGCGCGGCGGCGGCCAGCGGCGGTTTCAGCCTTCCGACGCCGACACCCGTATCGCCATGAAATTTCAGGTCCTGTCCCTTATTGATCCCGCCGGCAGGTTTCTGTTTAGAAATCCGGGCTTGCACTCCAGGCACTACCGTGAAGCCCTGTGCGCTTGGCCGGTCAATGGCCGATTCTCTGTTTTGTACGCACGGTGCACGCACAGAGGTAGAAAGCGACAGAATTTATCAAGACCACAAAAGTAAAAAGCCCTTGGTTTCCCAAGGGCTTAAAGTGGTGGGCGCTACAAGGATCGAACTTGTGACCCCTTCCATGTCAAGGAAGTGCTCTCCCGCTGAGCTAAGCGCCCGATGGCCTAAGGCCGCCGTGAGGCAGGGGTTTTATCTCTAAATTGCCGCGCTTTGCAACCCCCTTGCGCAGGCAAAGGACGGGCCGGCGCGAACGCGCGACCGTCATCGCGGCGAAGGGATGACAGGCTGCTGCATTTGCACTAAACCGAAAGGATGGACACCCAACCGACCGATCCGCTGTTCGACCCCGCCTTCGCCATTCTGGCGCCGCCGACGCAGCTATGGCCGATCCTGTTCACCTCGCCGCACAGCGGCCGCCATTATCCGCCTTCCTTCCTGTCCCAGTCGGCGCTGGACCCGCAAACCCTGCGCCGCTCGGAAGACAGTTATGTCGACGAACTGTTCGTCGGCGCCCCTGCCAAAGGCGCGCCTTTGCTACAGGCCCTGTTCCCACGCGCCTATCTTGACGTCAACCGCGAACAATATGAACTCGATCCCGCCATGTTCGACGGTCCCTTGCCGGACTTCGTGCAGCGCGATTCGCCACGCGTCATTGCCGGTCTCGGCACCATCGCCCGTCAGGTCGCATCCGGCGCCGAGATCTATCGGCACAAGCTCAGTTTTGCCGAAGCCGAACGGCGCATCGAGACGCTTTATCGTCCCTATCATCGCGCGCTCGAACAGCTGGTCTCGGTGACGCTGGCGCGCTTTTCGCGCTGCCTGCTGCTCGATTGCCATTCGATGCCGTCGATTGGCGGGCCTGACGACAGCGACAGCGGCTTCGAGCGAGTCGATTTCGTGCTGGGCGATTGTTTTGGCCGTTCCTGCGCTGCCAGCCTGACCGATGCCGTCGAGCAATTCTTGCTGGAGCACGGCTATCGTGTCGTACGCAACAGCCCCTATGCCGGCGGCTTCACCACCCGCCACTACGGCAACCCCGCCGGCGCCGTGCATGCCATGCAGATCGAGATCAACCGGCGCCTTTACATGAACGAATCCAACCACCGCAGACATGCCGGCTTCGCCCGCCTGCAAAAGCAAATGACGCAGTTGATCGAGCGCCTGACCACCCTGTCCGGCAGTCGCGGTTTCCCATGAAAAGCCAGCATTTGCCGGTCACGGTGCGGGTTGCCACCGCCGCCGACATGGACAGCGTCCAGGCGATCTACAGCTTCTACGTCACGCGCACCAGCGCCTCGTTCGAGGAAGTGCCGCCCGATCGGCCGGAAATGGAGCGGCGACTGGCCAAGACTCTCGATCGCGGCCTGCCCTTCCTGGTTGCCGACGCCGAAGGCGATGTGGTCGGATATACCTATGCCGGACCCTTCCGCTATCGCTCGGCCTATCGCTACACCATCGAGGATTCGATCTATGTCGCGCCGTCGGTGACAAGACGCGGCGTCGGCGCCGTGCTGCTCGGCAGTCTGGTGCATCGCTGCACCGAACTGGGCTACCGGCAGATGATCGGGGTGATTGGCGATTCCGCCAATAAGGGCTCGATCAGCTTGCACCGTCGCTTGGGTTTCCGCCAGGAGGGGGTGCTGCGCGGCGTCGGGCTGAAATTCGGCCGCTGGGTCGATGTGGTGATCATGCACCGATCGCTTGGCAAGGCCAATTCCGGCCTGCCCGACGACACCCAGCCGGGCTTGCCGCTGCCTTAGTGGGGTTAGAATGAATGCGCCCTCAAGCGCCGGGCGCTCACTCCGTTCGCTTGGCTTGCGCGCAACGATGCGCGCGGCGCCGGTCGGCGGCTACCCTATCGTCATCAAACTGGCATTGCCGCCGGCGGCGGCGGTGTTGATGCTGGTGGACCGTTCGCGCAGCAATCCGTCCAGCCGATAGTCGCGGCGCCGCGCCGCCAGCGCGGCGGAATCGACGCAATCGATGCCCGTGATCGGTCCCTCGCGCGCGGCAATTTGCCGGGCGACATCGGGCAAAATTGCGTCATCGCCTTCCAGCAGCACCGCCTCGAAGCCGCAATCGACCCAGCTGTCGATCAGCGTCACCCGCTCACCGACCGCCGCCGGCAGCCCGACCAGCAGCTTTTGCAGCGCCGGTGGCGGGTAGAGCAGCGCGCGATTGCCGGTTGCCAGCGCTGCCCCCACCTGCAGCAACAGGCCGAAGCGCGAGGCCGGCAAACACAGCACGCGGCCGCGCGCTTCCAGGCGATAGAGATTGCTTTCGCCGACCGGCCCGGGAAGCTCGGCGGCGAACCCCCATTTGCTGAGCCGAATATAGCCATCGACCCGGGCCGCCTCGTCCGACCAGCCCTGCTCGACCAGCCAGTCGCACCAGGCACGGGCAGAGGGCGCGGTCGTCGCAGCCGGCATCGACCAGGCGAAGGCCTGCCGGTCGCTGTCCGGGGTCATCGCCATCAAATGCGGCAGCATCAAGGGTCCGCCAGCCTTGGGCCCGGTACCGGACAGACCATGCCCGCCGAATGGCTGCACACCGACCACCGCACCGATCATCGTACGGTTGACATAGACATTGCCGGCGTCGATATGGGCTTCGACATGGGCAATGGTCTCCTCGATGCGGCTATGGACGCCGAAGGTCAGACCATAGCCGGTGGCATTGATCTCAGCCAGAATCCGATCGATGTCGCTGCGGCGGAAGCGCCGCACATGCAGCACCGGCCCGAACACTTCGTCGGGCAAAACATCGAGACTGCCGATTTCAATCAGGGTGGGGGCGACAAAACTGCCCTTGGCGGCGTCGGCCGGCAGCGCCAGGCGAAACACCGGACATGCCAGCCCTTGCAGGCGTTCGACATGCGTCTCGATCAGCCGGCGGGCTTCTTCGCTGATTACCGGGCCGATGTCGGTCGACAAGCGGTCGGGCGGTCCGATGCGAAGTTCGGCCATCGCGCCCTTCAGCCGCTGCAGCACGAGCTCGGCGATTTCATCTTGCAGATAGAGTACCCTGAGCGCAGAGCAGCGCTGCCCCGCTGAATCGAAAGAGGAGGCGATGATGTCGGCGACCACCTGTTCGACATGCGCCGACGAATCCACCAGCATGGCGTTCTGGCCGCCGGTTTCGGCGATCAGGGTGACCGGTCGGCCGTCGGCTTGGGTCCGCTCGGCCAGACGGCGCTGGATGGCTTTGGCCACCTCGGTCGAGCCGGTGAACATCACCGCCTGCACGCGGCGGTCGGCAACCAGGCGGGCACCGGTCTCACCGGCGCCGGTCACCAATTGCAGCACGGCGGGCGGAATACCGGCCTGATGCAGCAGACCGACGGCCAAGGCTGCGATCAGCGGCGTTTCCTCGGCCGGCTTGGCCAGCACGGCATGGCCGGCAGCCAAGGCCGCGGCGATCTGGCCGGTGAAAATGGCCAGGGGAAAATTCCAGGGCGAGATGCAGAGCACGACGCCATCGGGCGCCGTTGCCAAGTCCTCCGCGCAGGACTGGCTCTGCCCTGCGTAATAGCGCAGAAAATCGACCGCCTCGCGCAGTTCGCCTAGCGCGTTGGGCAATGTCTTGCCGCCTTCGCGGACCAGCAGGCACAGCAGGGCGGCGTGATGCTGCTCGAATAGATGCGACGCCGCCACCAGCAACGCCGCCCTCCGTCCCGCCGCCGTCGACCGCCATGATGCCGCCGCCCGGCCGGCCTCGCCGAGCGCGCTGTCGATCTGCACAAGGGTGGCGTCAGTGACACTACCGACCACGTCACCGCGATCGGCCGGGTTGTCTACCGGACGCGCCGGTCCGGGCGCGCCGGACACTGCCAGCAACGGCCCCGCGTGATAAGGCTTCCGACTGGCGGCCAGCAAGGCGGCGGAAAGTTCGGCCAGCACCGGCTCGGCCGCCAGATCAAGCCCGCTCGCGTTCTGCCGACCACCCTCGGCCAGATGCTGCGGCAAGACGATCTTCGGATGCGGCAGACCGATCGAGACGAGGCCGCGCACTGCGGCCACCGGATCGGCGATCAGGGCCTCGACCGACAGTTTGGGGTCGCGGACGCGGTTGACGAAGGAGGTGTTGGCGCCGTTCTCGAGCAAGCGTCGCACCAGATAGGGCAGCAAGGTTCGGTGGCTGCCGACCGGGGCATAGATACGCGCCGGACGTCCCAGTTTGCGGGGCCCGATCACCTCTTCATAGAGCGGTTCGCCCATGCCATGCAGACATTGAAACTCGAACTGATCGTCGCTGAAACGGGGTCCCGCCAGCTGATAGAGCGTGGCCAGGGTAACCGCATTGTGGGTGGCGAATTGGCTGAAAATGGCGTCCGGCGCCGCCAGCATTCGGCGCGCACAGGCAAGATAGGAGACGTCGGTGTAGATTTTGCGGGTATAGACCGGAAATCCCTCCAGCCCGTCCTGCTGCGCACGCTTGATCTCGGCGTCCCAATAGGCGCCCTTGACCAGCCGCAGCATCAGGCGATGGCCGCTGCGGCGCGCCAGCGCAATCAGGAAATCGAGCACCAGCGGCGCCCGCTTCTGATAGGCCTGCAGCACGAAGCCTATGCCGTTCCAGCCCGCCAGCAGCGGGTCGTCGCACAGCATTTCCAGCAGATCGAGCGACAGATCGAGCCGCTCGGCCTCCTCGGCATCGATGTTGAGACCGATGTCATAGCGCTGCGCCAGATGTGCCAAGCTCTGCAGGCGCGGCCACAATTCCAGCATGACGCGTTCGCGCTGGGCACGGACATAACGCGGGTGCAGGGCCGACAGCTTGACCGAGATGCCCGGCCCCCTGATCACGCCAAGTCCGTCGGCGCTTTCGCCGATCGCCTGGATGGCGTCGCGATAATCGGCAAAAAAAGCGTCGGCGTCGCTCGCCGTCAAGGCCGCCTCGCCCAGCATGTCATAGGAATAGCGAAATCCCTTGGCCTGCCAGGGCCGCGCATGGTGCAGCGCCTGTTGGATCGTCTGGCCGGCGACGAACTGTTCGCCCAGAAGCCGCATCATCATGTCGACGGCCTTGCGGATCAGGGGCTCGCCGCCCTTGACGAGCAGGCGGGTGAGCGACGAAGACAGACCGGTTTCGCTGGCCGGACAGACCAAATGGCCGGTAACCAACAGGCCCCAAGTGGCGGCGTTGACGAATAGCGACGCGCTCTGTCCGAGATGAGCACGCCAATCGCCGCCGGCCAGCTTGTCGCGAATCAGGGCATCGCGCGTCGGGCTGTCGGGGATGCGCAGCAAGGCTTCGGCCAGACAAAGCAGCGCGATTCCCTCCTGCGAAGACAGCGAAAACTCCTGAATCAGCCCTTCGACGCCGCCGCCGCCACTCTTGCCGCGCAGCGCCAGAACCAGCCGGCGCGCCAGCGCCTGCGCCTGATCGGTGACTTCGGGCGGAAAACTGGCCTCGGTCAGCAGGGACGGCAAACAATCGGGCTCGGGGCGGCGGGTGGCGGCGGCGATGGCGGCACGGCTGGGATCGCCGGCGCGCACCGATCCCGCCAGCAGGGCGAAAGGAGCCGAATGGTTTTTCGACGGCATATCGTTGGTCATGTCATGCCCTTCCGGCACATCTCGGCAAACTTCGATGATAGCGACAGAGGCACGACAGATCACGGTCGTTTGCACGGCAGGCGCCGCCCGGTTCTGCAGCCAAGGCGGACCAATTCAGCCAAATCGGCGGTGCCGCACGTGATAGAGTGCGGCACGCTTAGCAAGGGACCCGCGTCATGGATCACATCGGCGACATCCACCGGACAGACAGCGCCGCCGCCATCGCGCTGGAGGACCGCTGGTGCGCGCACAATTACCAGCCGCTGCCGGTGGTGATCAGCCGCGGCCAGGGTGTCTGGTTGTGGGACAGCGACGGCCGCCGCTATCTCGACATGATGAGCGCCTATTCCGCGGTCAATGTCGGTCACGCCCACCCGCGCCTGCTCCGCGCGCTGTCGGGGCAGGCCAGCCGGTTGGCGGTGATCTCGCGTGCCTTTCACAGCGATCGTCTGGGACCGTTTCTCGCCAAGCTCTGCCAATTGACCGGGCTCGACGCCGCCCTGCCGATGAACAGCGGCGCCGAGGCGGTGGAAACCGCCATCAAGGCGGCGCGGCGCTGGGGCTATCGCCAGCGCTGCATTGCCGAAAACCAGGCCGAAATCATCGTCGCCGCCGGAAATTTCCATGGCCGCACCACCACCCTGGTCAGCTGTTCCTCGGAACCCGATTACCGCGCCGGCTTCGGGCCCTTTACGCCCGGATTCCGCGTCGTCCCCTATGGCGATCTCGACGCCTTGCGCCACGCGATCGGCATCAATACCGCGGCCATCCTGTTGGAGCCGATCCAGGGCGAAGCCGGCATCGTGCTACCGCCGGACGGCTATCTGCGCGGCGTGCGCCAGCTCTGCGATGAGGCCGGTGTGCTGCTGCTGCTCGATGAAATCCAGACCGGGCTCGGCCGCACAGGCAAATGGTTCGCCTTCCAGCATGACGACATCCTGCCCGATGGGCTGATGCTCGGCAAAGCCTTGGGCGGCGGATTGCTGCCGGTTTCCGCCTTCGTCGCGCGCCGCGCCGTGATGGACATGTTCGATCCCGGCAGTCATGGCTCGACCTTCGGCGGCAATGCGCTGGCTGCTGCGGTCGGCGAAGAAGCCCTCGACGTGATCGCCGAAGAAGGGTTGGTTGGCCGCAGCGCCCTGCTCGGCGCCCATCTGCTGAGGCGTCTGCGCGCCTTGAATTCGCCTTTGATCACCGAGGTGCGCGGGCGCGGTCTGTTTGTCGGCGTCGAAATCGACCCAAGCAAAGCCAGCGCCCGCCAAGTGGTCGAAGAAATGATGCGGCGCGGCGTGCTGAGCAAGGAGACCCACCACACGGTCATCCGCCTGGCGCCGCCTTTGGTGATAAGCCAGACCGATCTCGACTGGGCCATCGACCGTTTCGCCGACAGTCTGGCGGCCTTCGCTTGAACCGCTTTTTACCTCACTCTGCAAAGGACTCCTGCATGTCTGCCAACTCTGTGCCTGGCCGTACCCGCTTTCTGATGTGTGCGCCCGATCATTTCGAGGTCAGCTACGCCATCAATCCCTGGATGCTTCCCGACGTCTGGCAACAGCAAAGTGAGCTTTTGGGCGCCCGCTCCTCCGGCGGTTGGCGGCGGCTGGCCGAAACGCTGCGGGAATTGGGCGCCGAATTGGAACTGGTGCCGCCACAAGCCGGCTTGCCGGATCTGGTCTTCACCGCCAATGCCGCCGTGGTGCTGGACGGCAAGGCGCTGGTGGCCAGCTTCCGTCATCCCGAACGCCAGGGCGAGACGCCGGTCTATAACCGCGCCTTCGAACAGCTGCAGACACGCGGCCTGCTCGGCGAGGTCCATCAGATGCCGGCCGGCGTGGTGTTGGAAGGCGCCGGTGATTGCGTATGGGACGCCGCGCATGATTGTTTCTGGCTGGGCTATGGCCAGCGCTCGGACCAGGCGGCGGCGCCGGTCATCAGCGATCTGTTCGGCTGCGAGGTGGTGCCGCTGCGGCTGATCGATCCGCGCTTCTACCATATGGATACCTGTCTCTGCCCGCTCACTGGCGGCGAAGTGCTGTATTACCCGAACGCCTTCGACAGTGCCGGCCAGGCGACCATCCGCCGGATTTTCGGCGCCGACAATCTGATCGCGGTCAGCCAGAGCGACGCTGCCGCCTTTGCCGTCAATGCCGTCAATCTCGGCCGCGACATCGTGCTGGCCAAGGTTTCCCAGGATCTGCGCGTCACGCTGGAACAGCGCGGCTACCGCCTCCATGAAACGCCGATCAGCGATTTCAACCTGTCCGGCGGATCCGCCTTTTGCCTGACCTTGAAACTCGACCGCCGCTCCCGGCACGCGTCGCCGGCAGCATTGCTGGCCGCCAGCGCCTGATCCGGCTTCACAGGCAAGGAAAAGCGTTTAGACTGATGGACTGACCTTGATCGGGATTAGTCCTTGCAGCTCAAAAAGCTCGACCGGCTCGACCTCCGTATTCTGGGCGCCTTGCAGCGGGACGGCCGCATCACCAACCAGGCCTTGTCCGAGGCTGTTGGCCTGTCGCCGCGCGCCTGTCTCGAGCGGGTGCGCCGGCTCGAACGGGACGAGGTGGTTCTGCGCTATCAGGCGGTCATCGACGTCCGCAAGATTCAGACCGGCGTCTTCGTCATTGCCCAGATCGCGCTTGAGAAACAGGGTCGCCAGCCACAGTCGGCGTTCGAACGACGGCTCAAGGAGACGCCGCAAGTGATCGAGTGTTTCGAAGTCAGCGGACCGTTCGACTATATTGCCAAGATCGCCTGTCGCGACCTGGAGACCTATCAGGAATTGACCGACAGCTGGATCGACGATGTCACGCTGGGCGTGACCCGTGTCGTCAGTAATGTCGTCCTGCGGCCGCTGCGCGACCTCGGCTGCTATCCGTTGTTCAGCGAATGAGCCAGGCCGCCGACACCGCCTTGGCGGTCAGTGCGGCCGACATCGCTGCGGCGGCGGCTTTGCTGCGCGGCCATATCGTCGAAACCCCGTTTCTGGTGTCGCGCACCTTGTCGCAGATGTGCGCCTGCGAGCTGTGGATCAAATTCGAAAATCTGCAATTCACCTCGAGTTTCAAGGAACGCGGCGCGCTCAACCGGCTGAGCGCATTGTCCGATGCAGAGCGCAAAAGCGGCGTGATCGCCATGTCGGCCGGCAATCATGCGCAAGGGGTGGCCTATCATGCCGGCCGCCTCGGCATCCCGGCCACCATCGTGATGCCCGAAGGCACGCCCTTCATCAAGGTCGAACACACCGAAAATTTCGGCGCCAAAGTGATTCTGTTGGGCGCCACCTTGGCAGAATCGCAGATCGAAGCGGAACGGCTGGCGAAGTTGCACAAGCTGGTGCTGGTGCCGCCTTATGACGACCGCCATATCATCGCCGGCACCGGCACGATAGCGCTGGAAATGCTGGCGCAAGTGCCGAACCTCGACATGCTGGTGGTGCCGGTCGGCGGCGGCGGACTGATTTCCGGCATCAGCATCGCCGCCAAATCGATCGCGCCCGCCATCAGCATCATCGGCGTCCAGGTGGCGGCCTATCCGACCATGCGCCAGGCGCTCAGGGGCGAACCGGCGGTGATCGGCAGCGAGACCATCGCCGAAGGCATCGCCGTCAAGAATGTCGGTCACCTGACCCTGCCGATCATCCGCCAACTCGTCGATGAGATCCTGCTGGTCGAGGATTGGGAGGTCGAGCAGGCGGTGGCGCTGCTGCTGTCGATTGAAAAAACGGTCGCCGAGGGAGCTGGCGCGGTCGGACTGGCGGCGCTGCTCGGCAACAAGGAGCGCTTCAAGGGCAAAAAAATCGGCATGGTGCTGTCAGGCGGCAATATCGACCAGCGCCTGCTGGCGCAGATCATTCTGCGGCAATTGGTGCATGAAGGCCGCATCATCGCGCTCAATATCGGTATTTCCGATCGGCCCGGCGCGCTCGGACGAATCGCCTCGCTGGTCGGCGACGCGGGCGGCAACATCATCGAGGCGATGCACCAGCGTCTTTTCACCACCGCCAATGCCAAGGCGGCCGAACTGGAGCTGACCATCGAGTGCCGTTCCGCTCTGCATGCCGAAAAAGTCATCGCCGTGCTGACCGACAATGGCTTCGTGGTAAGACGCCTGGGAACGCATTGACAAGTGACGCGAGTCACCCGCATTCACCCCTTAAAACTCGATCATTTTCCAGGCGAAATCTCTCTCAGCGGTGTCGTTGTTTCGGCTTTAGGTCCCCTCACGGCTTTTGGAATTTCACCACGAATTGATCGGTCGGGCTGTCCAATCGGAAAAAGGGCTGATCACGCGGGTCGGTGGGCTGGCGCAGGAAATCGGCTTCGGCCACCTTTCTGAAGCCGGCTGCTTCGACCTCGGCGATCAGCGCCGACTCTTCGACACGATGCAGCGTCTTGCCGACCGTGGTGCCGCTGCCGGGCGCCCCGGCATGGTCAACAATCACCAGCACGCCGCCCGATTTCAAGCCATCGAACATTGCCTTGTTCATTTTGGCGCGATCCACCGGCAAATAGGTGATGTCGTGATAATTGAGGATCAGGGTGATCAGATCGAGCGTGTGCACGCCAAACGGCACCGGCGCTTCGAGCGGGGTTTCCGCCAGCGAGACATTGGCCATCGCCGGCTCCGCCAGCCGGGCGATCAGGGCCTGGCGCGATTTCTCCGGGCTGTCGGGCGCGCTTTGCACGAATACCCGCCCGCTGCCGCCCACCGCGCGGGCCATCAATTCGCTGGTGTAGCCGCCGCCCGCCATCATGTCGAGCACCGTCATACCGGGTTGGACTCCGGTGAAGTCGATCAGTTTGGCCGGTTGACGGTGGTTGTCGGCCAGCCGGTCGGCCGAACTGCGGTCCGGCTGGGCGACGATCGCTTCGCCGAAATCGGTGGGTTCGGCGGCCGGCGCGGCGAACACCGCCATCAGCAGGCCCATCACACCGGCGAGGCCGATACGCAACGGGTGCAGCGACATGTTTTTTCTCCGCGCTCGGACATTCCCTGTTCAGCGATCCTAAACGAAGAAGGAGCTTTTGCCCAGCAGCGCCGAGTGCGCTAAATTGCCGCGCCATGACCGCGCTCGCCATCAGTTTCGACGATATCCTGGACGCCCGCCGCCGCCTCGACGGCGTCGCCCATCCAACGCCGGTGCTGACCTCCACCACGCTGGACAAGCATTGCGGCGCCCGGCTGTTCTTCAAGGCGGAGAACTTCCAGCGCGCCGGCGCCTTCAAATTCCGCGGCGCCTATAATGCGCTATCGCAGTTCGATAAAGCGCAGCGCCAGGGCGGGGTGATCACTTTTTCTTCCGGCAATCACGCCCAGGCAATCGCGCTGGCGGGCCGCCTGCTCGGCATCAAGGCGGTGATCATAATGCCGGCCGACGCGCCCGCCATCAAGATCGACGCCACCCGCTACTATGGCGGCGAGGTGGTGTTCTATGACCGCTACCGCGAGGATCGCGAAGCGCTTGGACGCCGGCTGGCGGCCGAGCGCGGCCTGACCCTGGTGCCGCCCTTCGATCACCCCGCGGTGATGGCGGGACAAGGGTCGGTGGCAGCCGAACTGTTCGACAGTACCGGACCGCTCGATCTGTTGTTTGTGCCGCTGGGCGGCGGCGGACTGTTATCCGGCTGTGCAGTGGCGGCCCGCGCTCTGGCGCCCGGCTGCCGCGTCATCGGCGTCGAACCGGCGGCCGGCAATGACGGTCAGCAAAGCCTCCGAAGCGGCCGCATCGTCCATATCGACACGCCCGCAACCATTGCCGATGGCGCCCAGACCCAGCAGCTTGGCGACTATACATTTCCGGTATTGCGGGCTCTGGTCGACGAGATCGTGACGGTCACCGACGACGCGCTGGTGACGATGATGCGCCTGTTCGCCAGCCGCCTGAAGATCGTGGTGGAACCGACCGGCTGCCTGGGCGCCGCGGCCGCCTATCACCATGGTGGGCTGGCCGGCAAGAAGGTTGGCGTCGTGCTGTCGGGTGGCAATGTCGATCTGAAGCGGTTCGCCGCGCTGTTGCAAGCGAACAGCGAGGCTGAGCTGGTTTAATGCAACACCGGCATCAGCCCGACCAACGGCTCGGCACGGTGCATCAGGAATCCCTGCACCATATCGACGCCGATCCGGCGTAGCGCCTTGCGGGTGTCCGCCCGCTCGACGAACTCGGCGATGGTCTTGGCGCCGACCACTTTGGCAACCTCGCAGAAGCATCGTACAGCGGCGTTGTCGAGCGGATTTTCCAGCAGCCCGGTGATGAATTGCCCGTCGATCTTCAGTATGTCGACCGCGAGCTTGCGCAGATATCCGAAACTTGAGGCACCGGCGCCAAAATCGTCGAGCGCGATCCTCACGCCTGAAGCTCTGACCGCGGCGATGAAACGCTGCGCTTCGGCAAAATTGGTGATTGCCGCGGTTTCGGTGATCTCGAAACAGAGTTTGCTCACGTCAAAATCGGCTTCACCAATCATCCGGATAACGTCCTTTTGGAACAAAGGGTCGACGATCGATTGGCCGGACAAATTGATCGCGATCATCTCGATGCGGTTCATCACGGCATCCACCGACGCCAACTGGGCGAAGACGCGGCGCAGCACCCAAAGGTCGATGCGGCAGGCCAGATGAAATCTTTCAGCGGCTGGGAGAAATGCACCTGGCAAAACGATGGCGCCGTCCGATTCGCCAAGGCGCAGCAAAACTTCACAATGCAGGCCTTGCATGGGTCCGTCGATCGGCTCGATGCACTGCCCATAAAGCAGGAAGCGGTCGTCTTCCAGCGCCGACTGCAGCCGATTGACCCACTGCACTTCGCTTTGTCGCGCTTCAATCCGACTATTCGACTCTTCCCACAGATGCACGCGATGGCGTCCGGCTTCCTTGGCGGCATAGCAACAACCGTCCGCCGCCTTCAGTGCGGCAGCCGAATTGTCCCAGCGCTGATCGATCGGCACCACGCCAATGCTGGCACCGATACGAAAGCGTTGTGCCTCAAAAACAAAATGGAATTTTTCTATCTGATCGCAGATCTTTTGCGCGATCCGATGACCCTCAACCAGGCTGCAGCGTTCCAGGATCACGCCGAACTCGTCGCCGCCCAGGCGGGCCACGGTATCCCGGGCGCGCACCCGGCCCGCCAGCAACGCGGCGACCTGTCGCAGCAACAAATCGCCGGCGCCGTGGCCGCAGCTGTCATTGACCACCTTGAATTCGTCGAGATCGATATAAAGGATGACATGCAAGTCGCTCTTCTTGCCCTCCAACAGGCGCGACAGCCGAATATCGAACTCGCTCCGGTTGACCAGGCCGGTGAGACCGTCATGGGTGGCGCGGTGGGTCATCTCGCGACCCAGACGCCGCTGCTCGGAGACGTCATGGAACACCAGAACCGCGCCCAAAACGCATCCCTCGGCATTGAGGATGGGCGACGCCTTATCCTCGATGCCACATTCGACGCCATGGCGGGACACCAGAATCGACTGGTTGGCCAAGCCCGCCACCGCGCCATCGGTGAGGCAGAGCTCGACCGGGTTCTTGCTCGGCTTCCTTGTCTCGGGGTTGATAATGACGAAGATTTCGGCCAGGGGCCTGCCCCGCGCCTCCTGCCGCGACCAGCCGATCATGGCCTCGGCGACCGAATTGAGCCAGACCACCTTGCCATCGGCGTCCGTGGTGATGACGGCGTCGCCAATCGATTCAAGCGTCACCCTGATCAGCTCATGGCTTTCGGCGAGCTCGCGCTCGATTTTGCGGCGCGCAGTGACGTCCTGGAAGGCGCCGACCAGGCGCACCGGCTTGCCGTTTTCGAATTCCACCTTGCCGATGGAACGGCTCCAGAAGTTCCTTCCTTTAGCTGACACCGATTCGAGCTGTAAATCAAAGTCTTGGCCAAGATTGATGGCATCGCGCAACGCGTTTTGCAGCAGACCATGCGATGAAGGGGTGAGGTAGGATTCGGCCTGGCTGAAGCTTGGTTGAAATCCCGGCTCGCAATCATGCATGCGGACGAGCTCGTCCGACCAGGTCACAAAGTGATCGACCAGATCGATTTCCCAGCCGCCGACAGAAGCAATGGCGCCGGTGCGCGCCAGCATTTTCTCGCTGAGCCGCAATGCCGCTCCGGCTCGCTTGCGCGCTGAAATGTCGTGGACGAATTTGGACACGCCAACGATGCGTCCGCCGTGATCCCTGATCGGCGACAGGGTGACCGACACCTCAATGGCCGCGCCATCCTTGCGCAGGCGCACCGTGTCGTAATTGCTGATTTTTTCGCCCAGCGCGATGCGGCTCAAAAAGTCTATCTCCTCGGGCAACCGATCCGCCGGAAAAAGCATGGTCACCGGCTTGCCGATCGCTTCCGCCTCCGAATAGCCGAATATCTTCTCTGCTGCCGGATTCCAACTGGTGATGATGCCGTCCAATGATTTGCCGATGATGGCGTCGTCCGCCGATTCGACAATCGCGGCATATTGCGTCAATGACTGCTCCATCCTTTTTCGGATCGAGACGTCGCTAATGGCGACAATGACGGCGACACCCTCTTCCGATTCGATCGGATTCAAGCCGATTTCCACGGGAAATTCGCGACCATCCTGATGCACGGCAAAAAGTTCGCGTCCCACACGCAATGAGCGTGCCTGCGGTGCCTTGGAAAAATCGGCGCGGTGAGCGGAATGGTGGTGGCGGACGCCCGCCGGCACCAGGACCTCAACCGGCTGGCCGACCAGCTCGGCGCGGCGATAGCCGAATAATCGTTCAGCGGCGTCATTGACCAATTCGATCAACCCGTCCTTGCTCACCATAACCATGGCGGTGGGACCTTGATCGAAAATCCGCCTGAACGGCCCGCTTTTTCCGGCGCGATCAATTTTCATCTTGCAGGACTCTTAATGTCGGAGGCGTGCGCTGTGCCAAGGCCTGTCGCAGGGCGAGGTCGGCTTGCGGAACAGGACTATTGCCGGCCAATATTGCATCATGCAGAGACAATTACAATAAATTCGGCGGAATCACTCGTATTATCACTTTAGATATACATATATTTTGTCAAAGTGACTTTTTATTGTTTATTCAGAAATCATCACGACTTCTAGGGTTCGCTTCCATTACGCATCGGGGTCGTCGACCGGCCCACGATTATTCTTGATGATTTTGTTGACTCTTTTCGCCGTCAGTCGCCTTTGCTTCGACCCCAGCGTCGGTCGGGTCGGCCGGCGCGGGATCGGGGCGATGGCGGCCTGGCGGATCAAGGCGAACAGGCGTTCGAGGGCGTCGGCGCGATTGCGTTCCTGCGAGCGGAAGCGCTGCGCTTTCAATACCAGCGTGCCGTCTTGCGCCATGCGCCGGCCGGCCAGACGGATCAGACGCTGCCGAACCATCTCGGGCAGCTGCGCGCCAAGCGAGGCGAATCGCAGTTCCACCGCGCTCGACACCTTGTTGACATTCTGTCCGCCCGGCGCCGAACTGCGGATGAAGTCGAAAGTAATGCTGTCTTCGTCAAGCCGGATCGACGGCGTAACCTGATATTTCATGCGAAGGGTTGATCGATCGATTTGGCGAGCGGCGTGAAGGTTTTCGGGCCGTTCTCGGTCATCACCCAGCAATCTTCCAGCCGCACCCCGAACTCGCCGGGGATATAGAGGCCAGGTTCGTCCGAGAAGCACATGCCGGCCTCGAGCGGGGTGGAATCGCCATGCACCAGAAAAGGCGATTCATGGCCGTCGAGACCGATGCCATGACCGGCACGATGCGGCAGACCGGGCAGTTTATAGCCGGGCCCCCAGCCCTCGCTCTCATAGAAGCGTCGCACCGCATCGTCGATCGCCCCGACCGGCGCTCCCAGCGTCGCTCTGGCCAGCACCAATTGCTGGCCGCTTTTGACCGTCTCCCAGACTTTGCGCTGCTTAGGGCTCGGTTTGCCAAACACCCAGCTGCGCGAAATATCGGAGGTGTAGCCCTGCACAGTACAGCCGCAATCCATCAGAATGATGCCCCCTTCCTGCACGCGCTGGGGGCTGTGCGAGCCATGCGGATAGGCGCTGGCCTCGTTCAGCAGCACCAGCCCGCCATCGCCCTCGCCGCCCAGAGCGTGGGTGGCGTCGTTCATCAGGGCCAGAATCTCGGCCTGGCTCATGCCAAGCCTGATCCGTCCATGCACAAAGCGCATCGCGCTGTAGGTAACGTCGTTGGCGATTTGCAGCAGCGCCAGTTCGGCCGGCGATTTGATCTGCCGGCAGGCGCGCACGATGCCATCGCCGGAGACGACGTCGACAGCGTTCGACAGCTGCCTGATCCCGTCGACGATGAAAAACCGCACGGTGGACTCGGCCGCCACACGCCCTGCGGTCACGCCACGATCGGCGAGCGCCTGGACGATCAGCGCGAACGGGCTGTCATGTTCGTTCCACGGCCGCACCTCGCCGCCGATTTGCAAGGTTTCCCGCACCGAAGGTTCCTCGAAGGCCGGCGTGACGACGATGACTTCCCCCACGGCCGGCAGAATTGCCACGGTGGTGCGTTCCGAACGCCACCAATTGATGCCGGTAAAATAATCGAGCGTCGATCCGGATTCGATCAGCAGGGCGCCGATCTTCTGTTCGGCCATCAGACGCTGCGCCTTGGCGACACGGTCCCGCCTTTCGAGCGCGGTGATCGGCTTCGCCTGGCCGGTGATCGATTGCAATGTCGAGAGAGGCGCCGCTTTCGCCGCCGCGGTGACCAAGGGGAAGCAGGCCGCGGCTCCGGCGGTGGTCAAGAGGGTCCGTCGTGACATCATGATCGGGTTCAGGGCTCCTCGTGGTCCGACGCCAAACCCCAATGATAGGGCCGGCTATGCCGTGGCGGCAAGGGGCTGTCAGATCGACAGCAGCTCCTCGGCGCTGCCCGGTCGGCCACACAGATAGCCCTGGAAGGTCTTGCAGCCGCTGCCGGCCAGGAAGCCGAGCTGCTCCTCGGTTTCGACACCTTCGGCGATCACCGATATGCCGAACCGGCGGCCCAGTTCGATGATGGTCTGGACAATGGCGGCGTCATTGGGATCGCTGAGAACCTCGGCGACGAAGCATTGATCGATCTTGAGCTGAGCGAAGGGCAGGCGCTTGAGATAGGCGAGCGACGAAAAACCGGTACCGAAATCGTCGAGCGAAAAGCGAATGCCGATACCGCGCAATGACGTCATCTTTTCGATGACGGTCTCGACATTGTCGATCAGCAGACTCTCGGTCAATTCGAGCTCGAGCCGGCCGGGATCGGCACCGGTATCGGCAATCGCCTGCTTGACCTGATCGACAAAATCCGGCTGGCGGAACTGCCGCGAACTGACATTGACCGCCATGGTCAGAGGGGCGGTTTGCGGGTCCGAAGCCCACAGCGCCAGCTGCCGGCAAGCCTCGCGCAACACCCACAAGCCGATCGGCAGGATCAGACCGTTCGCCTCCGCCCGCGGGATAAAGTCGCCCGGTGGCACGATGCCGCGTACCGGATGGCGCCAGCGCAGCAGCGCCTCGGCGCCCACCACACGGCGGCTTTCGTCGATTTGCGCCTGAAAAGCGAGGTAGAACTGACCGGCACGCATGGCCTGGCGCAGATCGGCGTCCAGCGTCATTTGCGCGTGCAATGCCGCCTGCAATTCGGCGTCGTGAAAACGCAGCATATTGCGGCCGGCTGCCTTGGCCTGCTGCAGGGCGAACTCGGCCATTTTCAGCAGCTGGTCGGTCGACTGCCTGGCATCGTTGAACAGCGCGATGCCGCAAGAGGCGGTAAGGCTGTAGGGGTGGTCGCCCAAATCGAAGGGTTGACCGAGCGCCGACATCAGCCGGTTGCCGACCAGACCGGTCTCGGCGATCGCATCCGCCAGCGGCACATAGAGGTCCACCAGAATGACCGCGAATTGGTCGCCGCCAAGCCGCGCCACCATATCGCCACCGCGCAGCAAGGCGGTCAGCCGGTCGGCGGCCTGCTGCAGCACAAGATCGCCCATGGCGTGACTCAGGCTGTCGTTCAATTGCCGGAAACCGTCAAAATCGATCAGCAACAGGGCAGCATGGCGGTCGCTGCGGAAACTCTCGGTTTGTGCCTCGGCCAGGCGCTGCAGCAGCAGGCGGCGGTTGGGCAGGCGGGTCAAGGGATCGTTCAGAGTGAGATGTTTGAGTTCGTCTTCCACGGACTTGTGCCGCGAGATGTCACGCAGCGCGCCGACATAATGGGTGACCGCGCCGCTCTGGTCGCGACTGACAGTGATGGACAGCCAGGCCGGATAAACTTCGCCGTTCTTGCGCCGGTTCCAGATTTCGCCTTGCCAGCTGCCGGTGCTGTCGATACTGGACCACAACAGCTGATAGAACGCCTGATCATGCCAGCCGGACTTCAAAAATCCGGTGCTTTGGCCTATGGCTTCCTGCTCTTCATAGCCGCTGATGTCGCAAAACGCGCGATTGACCCGGATGATGACCTTGTTGCGGTCGCCAATCATGATGCCTTGCACCAGGGTCAAGGCGGCGGCGTCGATGCGCAGCGTCTCCTCGGTTTGCCGCGCCCTTGTCACGTCGCGCCGCATCAGCAACGCACCCGGCGTGCCGCCGGTCAAGGCCATGGCGCTGATCTCGACCCATTGACCGGCCGCCGTCCCCGGCGTGACCCGGGCATAGTGGTCGCACCGGCCGTCGATGACGCTTGCGACTCCGTCCTCGACCCCCGCGGCGTCCGCCACGGCTAAGGCCATCCGGCCGGACTGCAAATAGCGCCACGTGCTTTTGCCGAGCGGATCCTCGCCGCTGCTCGGCGGCGGCAGAAGCGCAGCCGCCGCCGGGTCGACGGCGACGCTGCAAACCAGTCCGTCGCGGCCAACAAGAACGAACTCTTGCGAGGCGGGAACCGGCGCGCCATCCGTCAAATTATAAGTCTTCACTGGCTTGCCTCCAATTCCTGCGTCGTTTCTACAAAACTCTAAAAAAGCTCTACCAAGGAGCCCTTCTCCTCAGACCCGCCGCCACCGCTGGCGATATTATGAATATTGCGCTGCTCCGCCATTACGTAGGTCGACGCCAATTTCTCTATTTGATTTTCTATTGTATCGACACAAACATCATTTTTGATATCTTGTAACGCGTGGGCAAGTTGCTGGCTATGGTTGGACATCGATTGCATCGCCCGGCTCACCAGCTGCAATTGCTGGCGGGTGACGTCCTGGAACTGGATCGATCCGATCAGCTGCAGGATCGGTTGCGCAATCTGCTCGCTCTCGGCCTGCACCTTTTCCAGCACCACGCGCTGATGTTCGATCAGAAGATCGAAATTCCCGCTCAGCTCGTCGATGCCGCCTTCGATGACCGCGAAGGCCTCGCGTTCCGCCGCCAACCGCTGCGTCACCATTGATTCCAGGCTGCTGCCGATGGCGTCCTGCAGGCGCGTCATGCCGCCGCTGATATCTCGCGCCGCCTGATCGGAGCCGCGCGACAATTGCTTCACTTCGCCGGCCACCACGGCGAAACCGCGGCCGGCGTCACCGGCCCGCACCGCCTCGATGGTGGCATTGAGCGCCAGCATGTTGGTCTGACGCGCGATCACCCGCACCTGCGCGACTACCATATTAAGCTCCTCGATCATGCCAAGCAGCTCGTCACGCCGGGCCAGACCGTCGGCGGCGGCCTGATCCCGACTGATTTGGAATTCAAGCAGCAGGATGCGGTTCTCCACCATGCGCCGCTCGGCGCGATGCATCAGCTCGACCACGCTGTCTTGGCTGCTGGAACTGTCTAGAAAGCCCATCATGCTTTGGATGCGGCTGTCGATCTCGTTCAGCCGGGTCAGGATACCGAGCGCTGCGTCTTCGGTTTCCTGCTCGACATGGCCGATCTGATCGCGCAGAATCGAAAAAAATCGCTGATAATGCGCCAGTTCCTCGACCACCATGGATGACTTTCGTGCCAAGTGATCGGCGGCGCCCAAATCGGCGAGGACGTCAACAGCTGATGCCAATTTCTGCGGTGCGGCCGAACGCAGCGGGGTGGTGCCGCGCGCCCGGCGCGGCAGACCATAACCCAGCGCCACGCCGCCCAACAGGCTCACCACGCAGAAGATCAGCATCACTTCCATGCTCATGCGCCCGGCACGACCTGCTTGATCACCTGCAGCAGCGCGTCCGATTGCACCGGCTTGACCAGCCAGCCGGTGGCGCCGGCCGCCTTGGCGTCGATCCGCCTGTCCTGTTGCGACTCGGTGGTGACCAACAGCACCGGGACGAATTGCAGACCGGCCATCTTTCTGACCTGGCGGACCAGTTCGATGCCGTTCATCTCGCCCATATGCAGATCGGTGATGACAAGGTCGGGCTTGAGGCCGCCCTGCAGCAGCGTCACTGCCTGCTCGGCGCTGGCGGCCTTGCTGACAGTGTGGCCGGCGCGCTCGAGAATACCCTGCATGCTCATCAAAATGGTGGGCGAATCGTCGACGATGAGGATCTTTTTGGCCATGATGAATTCCTTTCCAGCAAAGGCAGTTGGTTGTTTACGAGGCAGCAATGGGCACGCAATCCCGCTCCAGCCGGTTCTGCAACATCGGCGTCAGCCATCCGGCCAGTTTGGCATCCTCGGGATAGGCCGTGATGTGGGGTCGGGCCAGCAGCAGCAATTGCAAAAGTGCGGTCGGCAAATAGCTGCAATGCCGCAAATCGACCTTGGGCGCCTTGGTCATCTTAAGGAACTCCAGCAGCGGCAAGGCCTCTTCAATGCTGCAGACCTCTTCGAAACGGGCCGTCGACTTGTTGCAAATAACCGGCATCACAGCAATTCCTTGAGGTTGAGCACGAGCAGCACGCGGCCGTCGCCCAGCATGGCCGAACCGGCATAGCCCTTTAAACCGGCCAGCAAACCGTCCATCGGCTTCAAGATCACGTCCATGCCTTCGCGGAAGCGATCCACCACCAGTCCGACCGTGTGAGCGCCGACACGCGCCACCAGCACCGCCTCCTCGGCGGCTTGTTCGCCTTGCATCGGCAGGTCGAGCAGCGCCCGCAGCCTTACCAGCGGCACGATGGAGTCGCGCAGCACGAAAGTTTCAGCGTTTTTGATGTGATGGATCTGCGTTGCGGCGATGCGCACGGTGGCCAGTACGCCGTCCATCGGCACGCCGAACAGCTCGCCGTCGATTTCGACCATCATCACCCTGGTGACGGCCATGCTGAGCGGCAGCGACAGTCGGATCAGGGTTCCCTCGCCCTGGCGCGAGGTGAGCGTCACCTGCCCGTTGATCTTGTCGATCGCGGTGCGCACCACATCCATGCCGACACCGCGGCCGGACAGATCGGAGACTTCGCTGGCGGTGGAAAAACCGGGCAGGAAAATCAGATTGGCGGCGTCCTGGTCCGACAGGCTTTGCGCTCTCGCTGCATCGATCAGACCCTTCTCGACAGCCTTGGCGCGGATCACCGCCGGATCGATGCCCTTGCCGTCATCCGAGACTTCGATCACCACCTGGTCGCCGTCCTGAAAGGCCGCCAGCAGAATGGTGGCGCATTCCGGCTTGCCGGCCGCCAGTCGCTGCGCCGGCATTTCCACGCCATGGTCGATGGCGTTGCGTACCAGATGAATCAAGGGGTCGCCCAGCGCTTCGATGATATTCTTGTCGGCGGCGGTATCCTCGCCCTGCATTCTCAGTTCGATCTGCTTGCCGAGTTTGCGGGACAGATCGCGCACCAGGCGGGGAAACCGCTCGAACACCTCGGTCACCGGCAGCATGCGCACATCCAGGATGGCACGCTGCATCTCTTGCGCCAGCCGATCGATGACCGCATATTGGTCCTTGATTTCGCGGCCCATTTCGCGCGAGCCATAGACATCCTCGGCCCGCTTGGCGAGGAATGGCAGGCTGTTCTTCGACACCACCAATTCGGCGATCAGGGTCATAAGACTGTCGACCTTGGCCTGATCGACCTTCAGCATGCGCGACGATTTGCGCAATTCAATGCCGGTGGCCACGAGCCCGCCGATATCCTTGTCCGCCGTCATCGCCAGCGGGGACTGATCGGCGGTCACCGGGAGGCGCGCCTGCAGCAGGTCGATCAGCGCCAGCAGCGGCGCCGGCGTGCCGCCGGCCGCCGCCAAGCCGGCGCCGTCCAGATCGAATTCGAGCGCCGACCAGTCCAGACTGTGCATCAGATTGGTGAGTGTGGCCACCAGCGCCACCGACCGCCGCCGCAGCGTTTCCGGGTCGCCCGGCATCGCGGCGATGCGGCGCTGTCCGGCCAGCAGGCGCCCCGCCATGCCTGAATTGGCCAACGGTGCGGAGGTGGCACGGATAGCAGCCAGCGGCGCAGAAGCTGGTTCGATGTCGGTCCGTGGATCGGCCGCAACGGGCGGCCGCAGGGCGTCGGCCGGTACCGGATAGAGGGTAACCTGATCGATCACATAGCGGAACAATCCTTCCGCCGCCTCCTTGGTCATCGTCGTCAGCGCCCGCAGCCGCAGCTGGCAGCGAAAGGGGTCGAGCTCGGCCAGCGGCACCGGATGATTGTGCCAGGCCAGCTTTACCGCCACCACCGGGTCGAGTTGCAACAGCAGATTGACGGGGTCCTCGCCGCGGTAGAAACAATCGTCATTGGGCAGATAGTCGATCGCCAGCAATGACGGGCCACCCTCGCCCAGGATCGCTATCGCGCTCTGAATTTCGGTCTCGGTAAAATTGTCGAGCCAACCCGGCGGCAGGATTTGCGACACCGCAGACACGGCCTCAGCCGACCCCTCGCATTCCGGCAGCAAGGCCCGCAATTTGCGCGACAGTTCGGCCGACACTCCCTCGGCATCCATCGGCAGGCCGCCGCTGCGTTCCAGTTCGTCGACCCAATGGCCGACCCGATCGAGCGCGTCGAGCAGCAGATCAACGATCGCCGAGTCCAAGGTCAGCTGGTTCTCTCGCGCCGCACCCAGCAGATCCTCGGCGGCATGCAACAGGCGGGTGAGGCCGGGAAGTTCGAACAGGCCGGATGCGCCCTTCAAGGTATGGACGGCGCGGAAAACCTCGTTGACCAGCCCCTGGTCGGTGGGGTCGCGCTCAAGCCGCAACAGGCCGGAAGCGGCGCTTTCCAGATATTCCCGCGATTCCGGGATGAAGCGTTGCATCAATGTGGTCATTTGAGCCGCCTCCCGGTCAGCAGGCAGGCGATTTCCAGGAGGTCCTTCGGCGGCACCGGCTTGACCAGATAGAAATTGGCGCCGGCCTGATAGGCGCGCGTGATGTCCTGGTCCTTGTCCTCGGAACTGATGGTGATCAAGGGCAGACGCCACAACGCCTCGTCGCGGCGCAGCGCGGCGATCACTTCATAGCCGTTCATTTTCGGCATATTGATATCGACCAGCAGCAGATCGAAAGTGCCGGCGATGGCCCGCTCGACCCCTTCAACGCCATTGGCCGCTTCTTCGACCTCGAAGCCGGCGGCTTCCAGCACGCTGCGGTAGAACAGACGCATGGTCAGGCCGTCATCGATCACGAGGACACGATTTTTACGTTCGGTGGAGCTGATGGCGTTCATTGCTCGTACGGCTTCTGATAGAGGATCACGTCGCCGAAGCGGCGCGGCTGAAACAGCGAAGAAATTCGGCTCATGCTTTCCGAATGGCCAAGGCAGATGAACCCGCCCGGCGCCATGCAGTCATACATCGCCTCGATGGTTTCCCGTTGCGAGCGATCGTCGAAATAGATCAGCATGTTGCGGCAGAAGACGACATCGATGTCGCGAAAGCGGCGCATATAGGGGCCATCGATGACATTGCCGCGCGAGAAATCGATCGAGTCGCGCAAACTCTTGTCGATGCGGAACTGATTGTCTTTCTCTTCGGTGAAATATTTGCCGATCAGACCGGCCGACAGGCGCTGCAGCGAACGCTTGCCATAGAGTCCGGCGGCGGCGGCGGCCAGTACCGTGGAATCGATGTCACTGGCGCGGATCTCGATGTCGTAGCGCTCGGCGTCGGGCCAATTCTCGAGAATATAGATCGCCAGCGAATAGGGTTCCTCACCGGTCGAACAGGGCACCGACCACAGGCTCAAAGGGTCGCGCCGGCTGCCACGGCGCCGCGCCAATTCGGGCAGGACGCCCTCGACCAGCGCCTTGAACTGATAGTCCTCGCGGTAGAAATAGGTCTCGTTGACGGTCATCACATCGACCAGCTGCTGAAGCTCCTTGCTGGTCGATTCGAAACACACCATGGCAAAATAATCGCGAAAGCTTTTGCAGGCCGTGCTGTTGATGCGATCCGAGATCCGCCGCTCAACAAAATATTTCTTTTTGGAGTCGAACATAATTCCGGTTTTTTTATAAAAAAAATCACAGAACTTGACAAACTCTTCGTCTGTAAGAGTTTTATAGTCAATTTCCGGGGCCACTTCTTTTACGATTTCTGATTTCATCGGATTTTTTCAACGACCGCGGATACGTTTGATCGCCACATCGGCGGCAAAGGCGATATAGCTCACATCGGGAAAGCGGCCCGGCAAAGATTCGATGGCATCGATGGCGTCGAGATCGCCCAGCTCGGCCAGCGCATCCAAGGCGGCGGCGGCGACATTGACATGCGGGTCGGTCGCCACCACGCGCTGCAGCCAGACCGGCACCCTCGGATGCGGCAGCGAAGACAGGATCATCACCGTGGCGATGCGCACGTCGCTATCGGGGTCGTCGAGCAGCCTCTCCACATGTGGCGCCACCTCGTCCGGCATTTCCTGCAGCGCCTCGACTGCCCCGCACCGCAGATTGGCGTCTTCACAGGCCAAGAGCGGCATCAGCCCGGCAACCACCATCGGCGATTTGTGGAGGATCA
>Ga0302319_10005232_pt1 | contig 26172 bp, 25 predicted proteins | sample Bog_T0_2_FD_203319 | JGI IMG/M metagenome (GOLD analysis project Ga0302319, IMG submission 203319) | Peat permafrost microbial communities from Stordalen Mire near Abisko, Sweden - Bog_T0_2 | ecosystem: Environmental > Terrestrial > Soil > Wetlands > Peat | place: Sweden: Abisko, Stordalen Mire...
GTTCCGGCCCGGCAGTCGCCCGCCAGTGCTTCAGCCGCCGTTGCAACGTCCGCAACTGGCCGTCGGCGAACTTGCCCGGATGCTGCCGTTGCAATGCTTCGAACAGTGCAACTTTCCGCGAATGTTTCAATCCACGCCACCCGCGCGGGTGGCGACACACCGTGGATCAGATAAACGTCAATCCCTGACTCAGCCAGGCGCGCCATCGTCTTATTGAAGAAGAGGGCAGATTCGAAACTCTTGAGACCCGTGTCATAGAGATCCCCGGCAATTATCATGAAATCCACGGACTCTGCAATCGCGGAATCCACGACCTTCTCGAACGCTCGTCTGGTCGCATTGCGAATGTCTTTGATCGGCGCTCCGGTATAATCGGCAAGCCCCTGCAGTGGAGTATCGAGATGTACGTCTGCACAATGGATGAATTTCATATGCCTCTACTTAATGCGGGCTCGCGTTCCTTAGTTCGTATACGGATTTTTAGGACACATTTGACTTTACCTGAATTCATGACGCGGCGTTCACACAGATATATGCGTGACGCGCGCCGGCGTAGCGGGGAGTTCGGGCGCGGGTTCCTCGGAACGAGGTGGATGCCGAGTCGTAAGCGGGACGATGTCACCTGTGCCCCACTGCACAGCACTACCGCAAAGAGGGCACGTGGGGTCTCCCGTATATACGAGTGCTTTTGTGGAAAAGTTTGTGATGGCTTCTTTTATCGCGTGAGGGAGGGGCGTTAGCAGATAAGGCTGCAAGAAATGGCGGATTATAAGCATTGCCATGGACGCCGCCCGCATGTTTAAATCCATCACCGAGGGAGCCTTCAACCTGATATCGGCGCTGTATCCCATTCTCAAGACACGGTCTTGTTCGACGTCACTGTACCCTTCAAGCCTGATGCGTTCGCCTGAGATGACCGCCGAGCAGGTCAAGTACGGGCGTTCCGGTCCGACGAGGGAAACGCGTGAATCTACACTCTGCACCTGAGAGTCAGAAAATCCGATCTCCGTGCCAACATCGACCAGGGGAATCAGGAAGCGGTATGCGCCATTGGCACCAGATACTTCATCGCGATCTGTGCTGTGATGCTTCCTTCGCGCACATATCGCTGAACCGCTTCGGGCAATAACTCGACCAGCGCCAGCCGCCGCGATACCCAGCTGATGCTGCGGTCGAAGCGACGCGCCAGTTCGTCGAGTGAGTAGCTGAAACGCCGTTCCATCTCCGACAACAGCCAGCCCTGTTCGAGCGCGCTTTCCTGCGGACTCATGCGCTGCGAACGCGATAACAGCAGGGCTTCGGCTTCCCCCATCGGCCAGACGGTGGCCTCTACCGTGTCGCGCCCCAACTGCCGGAGAGCCGCGATGCGCTTATAGCCGTCGATCACCAGGTAACGGTTGTTGCCGTCTTTCGCGATCACGACCACGATGGGAGTCTGCTGACCGCTCTCAGCCAGCGACGCCAGCAGATGGCGCTGTCGGTGCGGTTCGCGAACCCGCAGATGCTCCCACCTCCGGTCGAGTTGGTGAAACTCCAGTTGCATGGTCGGGCGGCTGAGTCCGAGTATGCCGGAGGCTGGAACTGGTCTTTTGCGGGGAAACGAGGAGTGTGCCGGGAAGTGCCGTAGGATCAGCGACATACGGACGGATCTGGTCTTTCGCGACGCGGATGATAGTGCTCCCATAACGCCAATGAAATCAGCACCTTGCGGGCCGAACTGGTCTTTTGCGACGTCCCAGGGAAGTTGGTTGAGCGGCGGGGGCATTCGCAACGGTTCGGGGGCCTCGGGTTGCGCCGCCGCGCGTTGGTCGATTCGCCATGCGATGGCGTAGCCGGGGTTGCGATTACGCCAGCTTGCCTGGGTCTTTTGACGGCGCGCCGTCTGGCAAGCGAGGTTTCCGCAGGCGCGCTGCCGGGTTCCCACTCGCGGGTTTGGCCGGAACCACCGGCGACATATTCTGCACGGTCTTTTCCGGGCCTCGGGCATCGTGATGACCTATCGTCCTCATCACGACCTCAGCCCCCGGAGATCGGGCCGGTCAGCTCAAAATGCCTGGGTCATTTCTGGAGAGCAGAGGTGGGTCAATTCTCATCCGACGAAGTGGCACCAAGCATGCCTTCTGTGCTGCTGCTACCTCCAAAAGACTTGTTAGCAAAGTTGAGTAGCCCGATTCCCGTTGTATCCGTTGATCGCCCCATTTCCAAAATCTTGCTGATCTGCTTTTGAGAAAGGCTGCTTCCATCACGGAACTCGACCTTGTCCACGCCCGCGTCCTTGTACTTTTGGGAGATCTCCGCCTGGATCTGCTTCATGTTGGCCTGCAGATACTTTCGTTGCTCGTCAGTCAGATCCTTGCTGTAAAACGTATAGATGATGAAATCTTCGCCGTTCGGATCAACATAGCGTAGTGGGTTGTTTCGTGTGTACGCATATAAGTTCAACCGCTGGGGGTCGGCGAGCCGCTCTTTGGTGATCAAGATCGGGTCTGGGCTGGTGAACCTTCCCATGGCCCCGGAGAAGTACCGCGCTCCGAAGTAATCTAACCCGGTCTCCGCATCCCGTTCCTTGGCGGTGAACCGATTCGCAATCACGTTGCATTGCTCATGTGGATTCGCAGTTCGGTCGGACCACCCTTAGTGATCCCAACGCGCAGTTCATAAAGGCTGACGCCTGGAGCGGAGAGACGCAAGTGGATCAATCCTGAGGCTTTCGGCGAGTCGAGGCGGAAAAAGCCAGTTGCATCAGTCTTCGTGGCAGCGAGAACCGTCCCGTCCGGACGTCGAGCTTCAACCGAGATGCCCTCAGCAGGGACCTTAGCGATGCCGATATCGACGTGTCCCGCAAGGACGCGGCTTACCGAGACCTTCTCCTGCACGATCACTGTGACCTGGGCACGAGAACTCATCGCGGACCCGGCGACGAGGAGCAGGGTGATTAGAAGCGCCATTGCATGCTTAGGAGTCATTTCTTGATGATGATCGATCCTTCGGGATTCGGCGAATTCGCGGGTCCGCCCGCGCCCGTGTTGTATTGCTTCAAATAGGGTCGCTGATCTCTCAGTACCTTCTCACGTTCGAGAAATGATTCCTCCCTCTTAGGATTCGTGAGACGTTTGAGCACGAACTATTGCGCGCCCGAGGGCTGGCGCGCAATACGACGAACACATGGCCTTGGCCCCCTTCTTCAAGGTCTCTGATGTGTTCCCATCCTGAAGGAAAATCTCCCATTGCAATCCGTTCTTCGTCGTGTTCGTCCGCTGCAAACCTCCCGCTGCTCGAAGCGGCAACGAAATTTACCTGCGACGGGCTCCTCCTCCGAAGCGCTTGCCTGAGGGCGGGCTGTTGCCGCCTCCGAAGCGCTTCCCCGGCGGCGTAGGACCAACTGGTCTTCCGAAACGCTTGCCCTGAGAGTCGTCGGACTCCGGTACCTCACTCATTCGGGGTGCCGCCGGCGTGGCGGCCGACGGGTGGGAGGCGAACGCGGAGTTCCTGAAGCCGCCCGATTGCACGTATCTGCTGCCGGCGTAGTGCTCCTGGGTAAAGGTCCCGTGAGTCCCATATTTCGGCGGCGCAGCGGGCGAGGTATCGCCGTACCAGGTGCGTCCCTGGCGAGCATAAGTATCGTACCTGTTGTACTCGTCGACTACGATGGGCCGGAAACTATTGCCCCAGAACAGCTCGCGCATGATCAGGTATTCCGGCAGGAAGGTCCAGAAGCTGCCCTGTTCGTTGTGGGTCCAGTAACCGTACTGATTCGAGCCCGCCGACGGCGGCGCGATGTAGGCGAAACCCGCAGGTTGCGCAGTGGTCTGAGCTTCGGAATCGTACAGGCCGGCGTCTTTGTGGGAGATCGCCATGCCCAGATCGTTTTCGACCGCCCGATAGGCGCCCGGCTGTACCTCGACCCAGTTGATTTCGTCTGAGATTTGCGGGGATTTATCGCCGGCCTCTGCGAAATGTGTGCGGACGGTCTTGAGCTTCTCGCGATACACGAGCGACTGGCCCTCGTGCACCTGATCAAGATCTACGAGCACTTTATCCCAGGCGTAATACAGCTGGGCGCAGAGAGCACCGAGCTGTTGCGCTTCGGCGGGGAGATCGTCGGCCGATTCGATAACATCGTCGCCCTGAATGAGCGTCGCGATCTGCGAGCCGGAGGCTTTGCCCTCGGACACCGCCTGGCGCTCGGCTTCGGTCGCCTGCCACTGCTGGTCGGCGCGGTCGGTCGCAGTCCTCAGGGTCTGGAGACGCTGATCGAGGTCGGCTCTTTTGGCGGGCCAGTCCTGTTCGGCTTTTTCGACGGTCCTGGTAACTTCGGTGAAGTCGGCGCTGTGCACGGAGTCATGCTGCGCCTTCATCTTCGCCAGGTAGTGCGGGATATTGCGTTGGAAGTCGAGCCAGCGATTGGCCTGGACCTCGATGGTGCTGGCTTCGTCAAGGGCAGTCTGGCGAAGGCGGTCTTCGTCGCTGAGCAGCTGGTGTACTCGCGGAAGGTCGTTGCTATTCGAATCGACGAGGCGTTTCAGTTCGCGGCGGTCGGTTTCGGCGGCGTCGAGTTTGGACTTGGCTGCGTTGAGGCGGCCGGTCCAGTCGTAGGAGACAGTTTTGAAGAGATCGGGCGAATAATTGATGTCGGATTTGATCTCGTCGGCATTCTTTTGAAATTGTTTTTGGGTCTCGAGAAGGCGGTTGTCGGCCTCCTGGATCTCGTGGCGAAGTTCGCGCGGAAGCGAAGCGCATCCGGTTAAAAGCAAAAATGCCGCGGTCGCGGCATATCCCTGGTGTTTCATCAGGCCCCCCGGAAGACAGTCACATCGTTCGGTTCTACCTTCAGCCAGATGGCGGCGGTGAAGGGCTCGCCTTCGAATTTGCGCACGCTCAGAAAATGTGTTCCGCCCTGCTCCTGGAACTGCCAGCAGTAGAAGCCGCGGCCGGTTTCGTGGCCCTCACCGAAAATGCCAATCTCGCGACTGAAGCGGTAGAGCCAGAACTTGCCCTCGAAGTCGATGAAGTCGCTCTGGTTCTGGCGCTGATCGAGTTCGCCCATATTGTCTTCGCTGAGTCCGAAGTCATCGAGCGTGAGACGGCGGCCGTCGAAGTTGCCCAGCACTTCGGTGTTGTCCCCGGTGTGGACTTCCAGGAACACGCGCCGATCGCGCCACGTGCCGGAGACTTCGAACCACTGCTTGCTGCCCGCTTCGTAAGCGTCGCGGCGATCGACGGTGAAATCGAGATCGCTGAGGTCATCCGCGGCCCCCAGAACCGAAAGCGTGTCGCCCACCTTCGCGTCGGCGACGGTCAGGTGAGCGAGATCGGGTTGAGGCGCGGCCTTTTTTTCCCAGAACATGTTTTTCGCCACCGGTTAGTGGCCGGGCGCTGGCGGAAGTTCCTTCTGGATTTCGACCTGCGGCAGGGCGCGCTCGCGCTTCATGGCTTCAAGTTCGGCATCGACGCTGTGACCCTGGAGTTGTTGGAACTCCTGTTCGAGCCCGGCGTCGGTGCCGGCGCTGGCGAGTTCGCCAAAGGCTTTGGCGGTGGCTTCTTCCTTCGATACGGATTTCTCGAAGTTGGCGAGCGTGGCGAAGGCATTGTCCGCTTTGCCGACGCCGGCGAGAGCTTCCGAAACCTTGCGTTGGGCCATGGCTGCGTTCTTGCGCGCCACCAGCGTGGTCGCGGTGCGCTCGCCTTCGTCGATCTTGTGCTTCAGGTCGGTGACCTGCTGCTTGAGCTTGTCGCTGGCGTCGCGAGCCGCCTGAACGGCAGTCGCCATGGACTCGACCTGCTTGTCGCTTTCCGCCTTGCGGGCAAGCGCCTTGCGGGCCAGATCTTCGTTATGGGCGTCAAGCGCCTGACCGGCGCGCGCCTTCCATTCGGCCGACTGTTTTACGTACTTCTGGTATTCGGCATCGAGCTGATTGTAATTACTCATCGCCATGGCGGATGCGCGCACGACGTTATTGAGTTCGGTCTTCATATCGGCCACGGTCTGATTGACGGTGGCTTCGAAGGTGGCGTCTTCGAGCGCGCCCACTCCTTGATTGGCCTGACCGCGGACCACGCGTCCGGTGCGATTAAACATGTCTGAAAAGAATCCCATGGTATTTGGCCTCTGCTCTCTTATCGATCTTTACCGGATGGCTTTACTGGATATCCTGGCCTATGAGTTCACGGGCATGCACGACGTCGGCCATTAAAAAATCGACACAGGACAGAATATCGTCTTCGTCGTCGGGGCCGAGTTCCTGCAGCTTACAGAAGTTGTTGAGGGTTATGGTTACGTTCCCGTCGGCGCCGGTGTAGAGCTGGAAGCGGGACGTCGAAATCCCGTTATCCGAGGCGAGCATCTTGCGCATGAGGTCGGCCGTAACGCGGTCGGCCGGAACAGTGGCGCAGTTCAGCGAGAGGAAAAGTATGTCGCCCTGCAGGACCCCCTGCACAGTGAGGCCGCTGTCGACCTCCATGATGCTCAGGATGCCGTCGGCGCTTTCGGCCACCGAATAACGGTGGGCGGCGAGCAGTTCGTGAATTTGTCCGAGAGTGGCGCTTGCTGTTTGGCTCATAGATTGATGATCCCAGTTTAGATACGCAGGAGTTGCGGATTTGTTCACTGGTTACGGAGAGGAGCGGGAATGCCTGCACCACGCACGTAGTTGGTGAGGCATTTTTCCCGCAGCAGCGCTTGTGTTTTTCGGATAGATACTCACGAACGAGAATGTGGGGACCCCAAACAGCCTACTCAGCGGCGGCGGTGAGCCATTCCGCCGGTCGGAACGAGTGGCGCGGCAGTCGAACATATCGGGAAGGAATTTGGCGTGCTGGGCGTTAAGCCGGAGAGTGTATGGCAAAACTCACGACCGCGACGAAAAAGAAAGAGCCTGGTAACGAATTCGGCCTGCCGGAGAAGCGTAAGTATCCAATGCCGGATGCCAGTCATGCACGAAATGCTAAGGCGCGTGCTTCCCAGATGGAACATCAGGGGAAATTGAGTGCGTCGGACAAGAAGAAAATCGACGCCAAAGCCGACAAAGTATTGGCAAAATAAACAGCAAAGAGGGACGAGCGCCGGAAGTCAGCAAACGCGCCAATGGACGACTGAGTTCCTCGACACTGAATGCCGCGTCTAATAACCTTGCTGTCAGGATGACTGAGCCGGCACTCGACGAGGTTATTCCTACGCCAATCCACGCCGGATTCCGGGTGGAGATGCTGAAGGAACTCGCGCGATAGCTTGTCATGTATCTCCTGATCAGTCAAAGTTCCGCCTAGCTGCCCGTGGCTGAACTGATTTTCAAAAAGGGGTTGCCGAAATTCAGGCAAAGAAGAGGTACTCGGTAAGGCGTTACGCTTTCGCGCAAAGTTACCGTGTGATGTTCGGATCGAAGCCATTGTTTGGTCGTGGCTGCTGGCATGACTTTCCACAGCAGTTGAACGACAGACAAAAGCGTACTCAGTCTTCCCTGAAATCCTCTCGGTGTTCCGTTTCCCAATAGTTTCCGCATCACCAGGCCCAGATTGAACGCACCAGCGTGAATGAGCAGCCGCTTGATGATGTTGTCGTGACGCCGCAGGTGAGTTCTTCGCATGCCTCCGGTTTCGTACATGTGCGCGAAGCTCCGTTCGACTCGCTCTCCGCGCTGACGCAACAACCGCTTTCCACGCTCTCCTTTTATCCGCCGACGATTCTGGTAAACGGCTGCCTTCTCTTCCTGCTTGCCCTTCCAGTTGCGGTGCCCGCGGTCCGGCTCGGAACAATAACTCCGAACCTCCACTTCCTTCAGAATCACCAGCACATCGTTACTGTGATAGCCCTTGTCCAGTACCAACTCCGCAGGGCCTTCCGGATTCATCTGCCCGTCATTGTTGTCGATATCGCCTGCGACTTCCCGGATATGCTCGCCGCACTGCGTCAGCGTTTCGTGCAGCGTATTGGTATCTCCGGCGGTTGCCGGCTGCAAAGTCACAGCCAACACGGCGCCGGTTTCCAGATCCACGGCGTGTTCGGCTTTGTGGGCCAGATGCGTGCGGCCATCTTTCATCTTTGTAATCTGCGCATCCGGATCGTGCGGGTTCTTCCAGTCGTCGTTGTTGCCCTTCTTCTTCCGCTTGCGGTCCAACTTTGCCAACTGCTCACGGGTAGGCGTTTCAATGCCGGATTCTTTCGCCAGATCCCTGAGAAAATCGTCATAGCCCTGGCCGTTGTCCCGATGGACGATCGAGCGTAGCGCCGCGTTGGCTTCCAGGGTAGTTCCGTCTACTGAAACTGTGTTGCCTTTCAGCAAGCCTTCTCCGGCCAGCATGCCCAGTACCCACAGAAAAACTTTGCGATGCGTTTCGACGTCGATCAGACGGCGCGTTCGCGAAATAGTTGAGTGATCCGGCGTTGACTGACCCAGCTCAAAACCCAGAAACGACCGCAAGGCCAGCGAATCGGCTGTTCGCCATGCAATGCCGCGTTCCGAATCGATGCCTTCGAAGTACCCGACCAGAAGTGCCCGGAAGTAAACTCCCGGAGCCAGACCCGGACGACCCGTCTTTGCGTAGAACGACTCGCACGCCGACTCGGCGAACGCGTCGAATCCGCGCTTGCTCAATAACCGGTTCAGACGCTCGTAGAAAGGATGGCCGGCAGGAGTCGCCAGAACAGCTGCTTCGATCCAGATCGGCTCCTGCTTCTCATCCGGCCCTCGCTTACCCAATGACATATTTCCATCGTAAAGCGAATCGCCTTCTTAGGCCAGGCTAAAAATTGAGTTGCACCACGGCCTGCTAGCCATATCGGAGTCAGGCATTGAAGGTGCCATCCCCGACGCTGCCTGCAAATGTCTTTAGTCTTCGGCTCCGAGCGGGCACGAGCGAATCCATTTCGTCGGATATTGAATGATCCGCGTTTCACCCGTTCGGAATCAACCCCCTGACTGACCCTCGTCTTCGAGCCTGGGTGGCTTCGCCGGCTGCGTGGTTTGTCCCTTTAATTGATCACGTTCCAGCGCACTGTCATTTGGATCGACAGACTCGGGCTCGTCGCTCTTCTTTTGTGGCTCCGCCGATTGTTGTTCTGGGTTGGGAAATGGTTTGTTTGTCGGCACACGTCCATTATCGCCAAAGGATGCCCTGGCCATGGGTCACGGAACACCAGTCGCGAACGAACACGTGCCGTCGCGATAGCTCCCGATATCTGCGCATAACGCTCGCAAGAACCCGCAATATGGGCTCACAGCGGATTCTGGAATAGCGGGCTCCGGCCACACTGGGCGGATGATCCAGGTGGGCGAGAGCGCGAAACGACGGCTATTTCCCGACCATCAGAATCGTGAACGAGCCAGGCACCACGACGCCCTGCTGCCCGCGACCCCCACCCGGCGGAGGAGGAGGAGCCGGCCCGCGCTCCTGCGACATCGTGAAGAAGTGGCCGGTTTTGCTATCGAAGGCGATCGTGCGGGCCCCGTTCATCGTTTGCAAATTCTGCTCCACTTCGAACGTCGTCGGGCTCGTCTCTTTCACAAAAGTCATCGTGCCATTGCCCTGTGTGCTGACCGCTTCCATCCCGTCAGGATTAAACCACGCGCCGTCGGAACTCCCCGCCAGCGGCAGGCTCGCGAAAATCTTGCCGTCCCGGGCGCCCAGAATCACCATCATCGGCTGCGCCGGTGTTGTCGGCGGATTGCCTGACCGCCCGCAAGCCGCGAACAGGATCTGATTCTTCGCATCCATCGCCAGGCCGTTGCATCCACCCTTATCGACGAACGAATAATGCCCCGTGGCCTGCATGGTCTTTACATCGACCGCCGTAACGCTTCCGACCGCATCCTGCATGACCACATAGAGCATGCCCTTCCCGTCAGCCACACCCTCTTCCGGCACGCCGCCCAGATCGATCTTGCCCAGCACCGTACCGTCCTTCGCATCGATCACCGTCGCGTCCTTCGTCGGGTGACTAAAAATGTAGACACGCTCGTTGAAGGCATCGAACAGAATGCCGTCCGGCACCGCCGGTGCCACGTCGATATGCTTGATCAATTTCATCGTTTTGGTGTCGAACATCGACACCTGCGGATGGTCACTCGAAAAACCCATTCCGTTTTTCGGATCGATCACCGCGCCATTCCCTCCCACTCCCGGAATTTCTCCGACAGACTCCAGCGTGTCGAGATTAAAAACCGTTACACGTGCGGGAACTGCCGCCACCGCGGGCGTCGTATCCGTAGCGACAGCTTCTCTTACTGTGCCGCGGGGAATATACAGGCGGCGTCCGACTGGGTCGGCATGGATATAATCCCAGCCACCCTCTCCGCCAACCTTCGCCGTCTTGAGCACTTTGTAGGGGCCTGTCTGCTGCGCCAGGCTTATCGACACGAACGCGGCGACCAACACCGCAAATACAAACAAGGACCGTTTCATGCGCTTCTCCGTGGACTAGTATAGTTCAGAACAGGATGGTTCGGAGCCGCACGAATCGTCGTTGCTCTCTTAAACGATATTCTGGGGCGCTAGCGATATTCGCGGATAACGGTCTCCAAATGGATTCAACTCGCGCCGACCTCATTCCAATTGCGGCGCATGACCGCCGTTCTTTTACCACTGATCGAGATGCGAATGGTGGACGGTGATTCCCCGTGCCGAAAGCTCGCCTAGCAACTGCGTTATTGCCGGAGACATTTCACCATCTCCCGGTACAACCGCCGCCCATTCCAGGTTCTCTCTGACCTCTCGGGTGATGATGTGCCACTCGTCGAACACAGGTGGCATGGTGGCTCCGATCTGAATCAGGGACCAATGGCGAACGAGCGCGAGTGCAACATCCCGGTCCGGCAATGGACCGCGAACGATGAAATGATTGTCGCCATGCACCAGAATTCCCACCATGACCGCTCTCATGACTGAAGGCGCGGATCGGGAACCGGATAACCGATCGCGAAGTGATAAACCACCTGTCCCTGCTCGGGCGCCAGATTGAGGTAACGGTGCACTTCCTCGTCGTAGAAGGCCCCAATTCCAGTCGCCCCCAGCCCGAGCGCTTCCGCGGCGAGATACATGCGGTGGCCCGTGGCGCCCGCTTCGAAATGCACATAGCGGTAACCCCGATCACCATGCGCGCGGGCGGCACGCTCAAGATCGCCGGTCATCGAGAACGCAACGCATGCGTTACCAGCAAGATTCTGCGCGAGGCTCAGGCAAGCGGCTGCGACGCGCTGGTCGCCACTCCTGATCTGCGCCAGTTCGGCGCGCTCAGGCCAGAACCTGTACACGCCGGGCTGCAGCCCGGCGACGCGATGGGCGTACAAATAGAGCTGGATGAAACGTGCACCAGCAAAATCAGCAGAGAACGGCTCAGTCGCCACGGCAAGGATGGATGATAGTTGGGCCAGCGACATAGATTGCACTCCACCGAGAAAGTCGAGCGCCGAACGCCGCATTCGGGCAACCTCGCCAAAGGGCCGCCCCGTGGAAACAGGCCACGAGGCGGGAGGAGGCAGCTTGATATCGCCCGAGCCGGTGGGAGCTGACTCGGCGGCGGAGATGATGCGGGATATCCGGTTGCTAAGTTTCGTAGCGGCGTGAATCCCGTCAATCGATGAATAAACCAGTGTTTCCGTCGAGATTTGATTAGCCTGCCCACCGTACCAAACCATCTCGCAGGCGTCTGGTTCGCGCACTGGAATCGAGGCACCACGCAGCTCGACAATGAGCATTGGCCACTCATCCTCATGCAGCCGGCAGAACTGCGCGACTTCATCGTCTGGGAAATGGCCAGTGGCAAAGCTGTCGCATCCGATGGCGCGGGCGGCGAGCACGAGCGCCTGCCATGCGTGTCCGACGTCGTGTAAACAGTATCGATATGCCCGGTCACGGTATTTCCATGCCTCGCGCCACGCGATGCTGGTCAGGACAAACACAATTGGCGCGGAGCTGCAGGCCAGCTTCATTTCGAGATCGCCCAGCGCCCTTTGCTCGGCCATATGCGCAGAGGGCCGGTAATGATACAGCCCGTCGGGCCAATCCTTGAGTCCCCGTGGGAGGAAGTGAAATTCCGTCGGGTGCAGGTTCCCGGAGGATGGATTCACGCGCAACGAGTATCGGTATCCCGTGGACGGAACGCGCTTGGACGCGCTAATCGCAGCGGAATAAAACAACAATTGCGATAGGAACGTCGGCCCGTCTCCGGCAGTTGTGACGCCGGAGACGCCGTCAAGCACATTGAGAGCTGGCGTTTCAGGGGCCGGTGGATCTGCCGGGAGATCGAGCACCGGCACGTCCTCGTAGTGGCGGAACGGATCGGGCATGTTCGCCCAGTCAAGAATGTGCGGCGTTCGCCTCAACGACTCAACGCTGTGTTTGGTCGATTCGTGATATTCGCGCCACGTCATGGCCGAAAGCCGGGCGTCATTGATATTGCGGCGAACACTCTTCCAGTGTCTCGCGAGGTTCTAGTCGAGGGAGAAACAGTTTATTAAGGGAAGATCAAGTCGCTATGTTTCCGCTCGGAACGCATCGGCAGGACAAGAGCCCGCGAGCGCATAGAATTGAAGGCATGGTCAAATTATCCCCGTCTGAGATCGCGTCTTCCGTGGCGAAGCTCGGTGGATGGACTGTTGTAAACGGCAAGCTCCATCGTGATTATCAGTTTGCCGACTTCGTCCATGCCTTCGGGTTCATGGCAACGGCCGCTCTGATGATTGAGAAGATGGGACACCATCCGGAGTGGCTCAACGTCTACAACCGTCTGACGGTTGACCTGACTACCCACGACGCGGGGGGTATCACAAAGAAGGACATCGCGCTTGCCAGGAAATTGGAGACCCTGGCTGCAAAACTGATATAAACAAGGAGGTGGAACGGTCCGGAAAGCGGGCGATATTTCGTCTCAACGCCAAGCCTGCTGTCCTCCGCTTTGCATCCGAAAACGAGAGCTCCCCGTTATTAATGCGGCAAATGGCAATAGACTGAAATCGCAGTAAGTCTTGATTCTTCCCATTAAAGAAAGAAGGTTGCGCCGCGAACAATTTCGACTCCCGAACCGTCTAATTGTTTTGATGGAAACCAAACGCGAGTTTTTGAATCAATACAGAACTGCCTGGGAGGAATTTGTTCGCAGAACCAATGCCTTGCAGTACTGTTTTACGGCGAGCGAGCCAGACCGAGCCCACGTCGCGGTAGCTTTACTCGAAGCCGAAAAGGCGCGCATCGCATACAACGCTGCTCGCAACTTCCTCGTGGCGCAAATGGCTGGGCTACAACCCGCTGCGGAGGCTGCCGATCAGGCCCTGCCGCAGGAGGGAAGGGTGCGTGCCATTGCACGTATGCTTTGGGAGCTTGCCGGCAAACCCGACGGCACGGCCGTAGCCGACTGGCTACAGGCGGAACGCGTTGTACAATCTGCCTCTGCCGCCATCGCCAAGTAGCCTCTCGGGCGACCGCGTCGCGGCGCCAGTCCGCCACCCGCGCCGGCAATCCCATCAGAAACCGGTCAGTCGTGGCCGCCGACCTGGCTCGGCTGCCGAACAGCGCTAACGATATTTAACGATATCGTTCCGTTCGTTTTAGTAAGTGTCTGATATGGGCCGTGCTCCGGGTATTTAGCGATGCTGGCGCAGTCCGACGAGATACCGAAACGATCCGTCAGGAAATGGCCGCATACTTGAGCGCCGAAAACGGAACCTTGCCGTGGCGAACAACTGAGGTCGGGCAAGAGGACGTTTTCAAACGATCTGGTATGGTATCCGGTACATCGGATTGCGCGATCTCTGACTACAGCAGAAGCGCTCATTGGGCAACTGTACCCGCGATCCTGATCGCGACACTGGTCGGCATGGCATTGCAGGCGCGGCTTAACGCTACACTTCAGGAAACCGAGGCCAGGAGACCGACGTGAGTGCGGGAGGCGAAGAACCAAAGCCATGACATCAAGCAGTTTTATCAAAGACAATATGCTGATCGACCCTTCCATGCAGAAGGAAGTCATCAGAAGAGCCGTTGACGGAAATTTTGGAGACAACCCGAATCAGGCTGTTCATTCTCTTGGCACTGTTAAGACGCCGGACGGTCGAGAGGTCGCCGTACATCTCAGGCATGCCGCGGATGCCGTCCTTTTGGACGCTTTCGGCCATGTCGTTCTCGTTACCCGCAAGCACAACCCCGGTGCCGGCCTCAAGGCGTTGCCCGGCGGGTTTATGGACCCTATTCAGGGAAGCGGTGGGGCGACCGTTGCAGAAAACGCGGTAACTGCCGCGCTGCGTGAAGCGATGGAAGAGACGGGAATCAGCAAGCGTCTGCTGGAAGGGGCACCCATCATTCCCGTTGGGCATCGGTCCTACGATCGACCCTTCGATATTCGCGTGGCCTGGGACGACATGCCGGGCACCGATATTAGAAAGGGTGACTTCTTCGCCGTATCGACCCAAGCCTTCTGTGCGAAAACGACATTAGATCTATTGCGCATATCACTGAAGGCCGGTGACGATGCCAAGCAGGTCCTTGTTGCCAAGATATCGAGCTTGACTCCCGGTGAATTTGGCGTTGCAGACCATCTTCCGATGATCCAGGCGGCTGCTAAAGCTGCTGTGCATGACGGTCCGTAGAACCCACGCCGCTCGTGACTCCCTGAGTGGAATCTGAGAGGTGCGGCGGTCGTGCGGAGCGACGTGGACTCCCTTCTCTTCGATCTCCCCGACATCTTCGATTAGGAACCGCACTGCGCGGCTATTGGCATAATGGGGCCTTGTGCACCACGCAGGTCGGCCTGTCGGCATCTGGCGGTCGGCCTAAGCAGGAGTCAGGCGGATCGATAGACGCTCGAACAGGAGTAACTACGATGGAGTCAACGGATTCTTGGAATCTCCTCACGGCGAGCCTCGCGGTCTGCGATCTGGGGGCACCGTTCTCCGCGTGGGCGTTCCTGGTGATCCAGTGTCTTGTTCGGGACATGCCGGGCGACCGCGAAGCCTTTGCGGACTTCGTTGCCGAGTCCCTCAGATACGAGCGAGAGCATGGTCCCACCACTGGCGCCTCTCTGGCTCGCCGGGCCGCAGATTTCTTGATAGCCGCTGGGGCTACTCTTCCACCCAGTGAGGCTCCAGATCCGGGAGGAGAGATCGCAATATCCAGGCTCAGCGGTATCGTGTCGTGGGGCAATCTCGATTTTGATCGCGACGACCGGCTGGAACATTTCCCGGAGTGGTCCAAACGCCCCCATCGGTCCCAGTCGAGGGCAAGCACACTGGAAGGCGCGCCATCGACGGCCGATCCTGCCGCTTCCGTGCGCAAAAGGCCGTGGTGGAGGCGCTGGTAGCTCAGGAGCCGCCCGACGAAGGCATGCACCCGACTGCCTAAAAGCAAACGGTGGATGATGTCCAAAGTCGTCGGTTGCTGAATTGATGGCCACGCCCCCTGCGATGACCGGTAGCTGTTGCGGAATCCTTCGTGCACCAGCATCGCCATCGAGAAAGCCCCACTATCTTGACATCTCGCTTGAGATCCACGCGGGCCAGAGCTAATGTCCTGTTAGCTCCCGATATTTCCAAATAACGGGAAACAAAGGAGATAGAAGATGAACGAACTGATGGTGGCCGAACGCGCGACGCACTGGCACCGCCTCAAAGCGCTGGTGCTCGACAGCGTTTCATCGCCGATCACGCGGCGCGTGTACAACCTCGGGCTGGACGAATTCATCGCGTGGTTCATGCTGGAGGCGCGACCAGCCGGTTTCACGAAGGCGACCGTAACAGCTTGGCGGGTGTCGCTCGAGGCCCGCGGGCTCGGGCCCATCTCTATTAATGTCCGGATCACGGCGGTACGAAAGCTGGCGGTCGAGGCGGCTGACAACGGACTGCTGGCGCCGGAACTTGCGTCCGGGATCGCGCGGATCAAAGGCGTTCGGTCGCACGGTGTCCGCGTCGGCAACTGGTTGTCGCTCCGCCAAGCGCAGACGCTACTCAACACGCCCGACGTGCGCACGAAGAAAGGACTCCGCGACCGGGCCATGTTCGCGACTCTCCTCGGCTGCGGATTGCGGCGGTCGGAACTGGCGAACCTAACCATGAAGCACGTCCAGATGCGCGACAGCCGGTGGTGCATCGTGGATCTTGTCGGGAAACACGGACGGGTGCGGACCATCCCGATGCCGGCATGGACGAAAAACGCAATCGATGTCTGGACGGCAGAAGCAGGCATTACCGAGGGGCACTTGTTCCGGCCGATCAATCGGGGCGATCAGGTTCTCGGCGACCGGCTCAGCGAGAAGGTCGTTTGGCAGATGCTGAAATCCTACGTGGTAGCTGCTGGCCTGCCGGATATCGCGCCCCATGACCTTCGACGCACGACGGCGAAACTGTGCCGGGCCGCGGGCGGCGAACTGGAACAGATCCAGATGCTGCTCGGGCACTCATCGGTCCAGACGACGGAGCGGTACCTCGGCACGAGGCAGAATCTGGCACACGCGCCCAATGACGCAATCAGATTGAGGCTGGCGTCTGAAATAGAAACGGCCGAAGGTCGCCGGCGAGAGCCGACTTGTCGTTCCTGATTCGGGCGGCTCTTTCCGGCGCTCAACATCCGAAACGGTCTACATCCGGACAGAATCTCCACGCCGACCGCTGCATATTTCTCGAGTCGGAGGTGATTCAAATGAATCAGCGGAATAGCGAGCAACGACAGGTAAACGTCCGACATCAGCGGTGCCGCGGAGCTCCGTCCGCTGCACGCTGTAGTTCGGCCTCCGACGAAGCGTCCGTAGCGCGTCACTCGGCATACTGAGTCGACAACTCTGCCTGCTTGAGCACGAGTTGTGTTGCGTCTTCCGCGAGGTCTGGTGGGTAGCCGTACATCGCCAGCAGCCGACGGACTTTCCGCCGCAGGTCCGCCCGCACGCTCTCCCGCTGCGTCCAGTCAAGCTTGGGCATCTTCTTGACCAACTCCGCCAGCTCGCGGGCCATCAGACGGAGGTGGTCGGACTTCATCACCTCTTTGGCCGACCCGTTCTCCGCTAACGCGTCGTAAAACGCCGTCTCCTCGTTGCTGAGACCGAGTTGCTCACCGTGCTGTTTCGACTCGCGGACCCATTTCGCTAGTTCCAGAAGCTGCGCGATCATTTGGGCCGTCGAAATCTGCTTGTTCGTGTAGCCGAGCATCGCCTTTTCCAGAGCCTCGCGGAACTTCTGTGCCTGCACGAGATTGGTCCGCTCGCTGATCTTGATCTGGTCGTTGAGCAGCTTCCGCAAGGTCTCAAGCGCGAGGTTCTTCTGCTGCAGGGCCGACACCCGCTCTAGAAATTCATCGCTGAGAATGTCCAGCCGGGCTGCCTCAAGGCCAGCGGCGGCGAACAAATCGATTACCTCGCCCGCGCCCACCGCGCCGCCGATAACCTGCCTCACGGCCATGTCGATGTCGAGCGATCCGGAATCGCGGCCGCCCGCCCCCGGCCCTGACTCGTCGGTTAGCCGCTTGCGGATCATTGCCACTACGCGCTGGAAGAACGCCAGGTGCGGCGCGACCTCCCGCGTCTCCTCCCGTGGAACGGCCAGCGCGAACGCCGTCGCCAGCCGCTTAACCATTCCGCGGAACCGCTGCCAGCCTGTCTCCTCCCCGACGTTGTGCTTCACGTCCAGAACGAAGTCGATCGCGCCCAGGTACACCCGCAGCACGTTCGCTGGCTCCGCGTCCAGCGCAGCCGTATAGTCGCAGCCGTGGAAGAACGCCCGCAGTTGCTCGAACGCCGACTGCATCGCCGGGATCGCTTCGCCCTGGAGCGACTTAACCGGCTTGTCCGTCTCCCCCGTTGCGCTCGCGTATGTCGCCAGCGCATCGGCCAGCGGGTCGGCCAGCCCGATCAAGTCGACGATCAGGCCGCCCGGCTTATCGCCGTAAACTCGATTCACGCGGGCGATCGCCTGCATTAGGTTGTGCCCGGCCAGCGGTTTGTCCAGATACATCGTATGCGCGCTGGGTACGTCGAACCCCGTCAGCCACATGTCCACCACGATCGCCAGCCGGAAGTCGTCGGCCGGGCCCTTGAACCGGTCCGCCAGCGCCCTCCGTTGCGACTTGCTCCGCACGTGCCGCGCCATGTATTCGGGATCGTCCGGCCCGCCGGTCATGATGACCTTCATCGCGCCCTTCGCATCATCGTCGTCGTGCCACACCGGGCGGATCTTGCGGATTTCGTCATATAGCCGGGCTGCGATATCGCGGCTCATCGTGACGATCATCGCCTTGCCTTCCATCGCGGAGCGGCGCTCTTCCCAATGCTCCACGACGAACTTCGCCACCCGCTCCAATCGTTCCGGGGCACCGTACAGCTCTTCCAGTGGGATGCGAATATCCGCAGGCGTCTCGCGACCGTCTTCGTCGCGGGTCGCGTACTCTGCAATCGTCGCCTCGGCCACCTTCGCGCCAGCCTCATTGATCGTCAGTTTCACGATCCGCGGCTCGTAATAGATCGGCACCGTCGCGCCGTCGGCCACCGACTGGCGGATGTCGTAGACGTCGGCGTAGTCGCCGAAGACGTGCCGCGTGACCTTGTCGCCCGCGGTCAGCGGCGTCCCGGTGAACCCGACGAACGTCGCGTTCGGCAAACCCTCGCGCATCCACCGCGCGCCGCCCTCGACGAACCCGTATTGGCTGCGGTGCGCCTCATCCGCCATCACGACGACATTCGCCCGCTCGCTGATCGTGCCGTGGGCCTCCGTGAACTTGTAGATCGTCGTAAATACCACGCCGCCGCTCGCCCGGTCGAGCAGTTGCCTCAAATGCTCGCGGCTTTCCGCCTACACGGGGTCCTGCCGCAGCAGCGCCCGGCCCATCGCGAACGTGTCGAAAAGCTGATCGTCCAGGTCGTTGCGATCGGTGACGATCACCACCGTCGGATTCGCCATCTCGGCCGCTCGCACGAGCGTTCCAGCGAGCATCAGCATCGTCAGGCTCTTGCCACTGCCCTGTGTGTGCCAGACCACGCCACCCTTGCCCGCAGCCTCGTCGCCCTTGCGGTCCGGCGTCTTGATAGCGCCGATCACGCTCGCCCGAGCCTTGCGCACCGCCCGGAACTGGTGGTAGCCCGCCACCTTCTTGACGATGTTTCCCCGCTCGTCCTCCTCGAACGTTACGCACGACTGCAGGTAATCCAGGAGCGCTGCGGGGTTCAGCAACTCGCGGATGAGCGCCTCCAGTGTCGGCTCGCCCCCCCTCGCCGGCCGCCACGGCGTGAACCGCTGCCGCCCGCTGGTAATGCTCCCCACGCGCGTTAGCAGCCCATCGCTGGCAACCAGCAGCAGATTCGGCACGAAAAGGTCCGGCGCGATCGTCTTGTAGCGTCCGAGCTGGTCTATCGCCACGTCGAGGTCAGCCGTGGTGTTGGCCGGGTCCTTCAGTTCGATCACTACCAGCGGCAGGCCGTTGACGAACAGCACCAGGTCCGGCCGGATCGTCTTCCCGTCCGCCCCAGCAATCGTGAGCTGCTGGACGACTAGGAAGTCATTGTTGGCCGGGATGTCGAAGTCGATCAGCGCGGCCCGCCCGCCGCGCGTCTCGCCAATGACGGCGTCCCTGTACTCCACCGGCACACCATCGGTCACCGAGCCGTGGAACCAGCGGTTGTTCTCGATGAGCGACGGGTGCGGCGGGCGGCTTATTATGCGTAGCACGTGCTCGCGTTCGTCGTGCGAAAGCTGGGAATTGAGCCGTTCAAGAACGTCCTTTACGCGGGCATCAATGAGTCCGCCCGTCAGGTTCAGCCCTGCCGCCCCCAACTCGGTACCTTGACGCACCTCTGAGCCGCAGGCGGCGAGAGAGCCGATCGCGAACTCCTCGACGACATTCTCCGTGAGAGCGCGGCTCATGACGGGTCCTCAGTCTCCGCGCCATTTTCCAGATTTTGAATCGTGTCGTGGTAGCGGTTCGGGTCGACAGCGTAGAGCAACTCACTGGAGTATTCCAACTGTCCGCAGAGTTCGATTAGCCCAAACTTACCATCTATCAGGCGATCTCCTCCGTCGGTCCTGGGTTGCGGTGCATTTTGCATCGCTGAGATGTGCGCGTCCAGCTGAGCGTCTGCATCGGCAACCTCAAAAAGAACGGCGAAAACTTCCAGCGCAGCAGCTCGCACGCCGTCTAGTTCACGCCTCTGTGGCACGGTCGCACCGCCGCCGTGATACTGTCCGTTCCGCACGTCGTGGTACCAAATGATCTCATCGTGCTTGCCAACGACGGCAACCTGACGAGCGACGCACTCGCGAAAGAAGAAGTCGACTTTCGTATGGTAGTTATTCAACCACCGATCCACGTCCGCACTCGGGTACTGCTTGTTGTCGCGCTGGATGGGGTGGAGGCGAAGGTAGGTGGTGATCGCCACCTCGATCGCGTTGTCGAACCCGATCATCGCGATTCGGCGGTCGAAGTCTTCGCCGATCCGATAGTGCAACTCGGCGTGCAACAGAATTTCGAAGGGACCGTATGCCCAGGGCTTTAGCTGACGGATCATACATTCACCTCTCCGTGCGGTGGCCGCACCCGCCCACTCAGCAGTCGCGGCAGGAGGTAGTCGCGGAGGGCGGCGAGCTTCCGCGTCTCAAGTGCTAGACACGCGTGCAAATCGTAGAGCGGCCCGGTCACGTCGTCTGCGGCATGCAATGATTCTTCGTCGGGCACAACGACCTGCGCGTCATCCAGGTGGCCACGCTTTATATGCCCCATCGTTGTTGCCTTGCTCGACGCAATGAGGCGAAACTCCGGTAGGTGCTGGCGAACCCAGTTGAGGCAGAGCCAGCGGGGGTAGTCGTCCGACGTGACCTTGAACAGGTGCTGATTGAGCGCCCCACGCCCGCCAAACCACAACTCGGCCTCCAGGGTGCCCGACCAAGAAAAGAGCAGGTTGCCGTCCTCGATGACGTAGGCATCGGGGACGTTGGCGTTGGCGAGATCGCTGCCTTCAGTCGAACCCTTTCGCAGCTCGGCGATCTTGATGACCGGGAGATCGGTGTATTGACCGGCGGGCGGGTACTTCTGGAGCGCGAGACCGTTGAGGAAGTCAGCCGCCTTTGACAGCGACCGCACCTCCCACCCCTCCGGCACCGGACCCACTCTGGAGTCTGTCAGACGGCCGGGGAGAGCGGCAAAGGCGGCGTGAGGCATGCCGGGGTAGCCTGCGGCACCGGCAGCCTTGGCTTTGATTGGCTCAAAGTCCACGAACCACGCCTTAAACGTTGCCTGCGCCAGTCCCTCCAACGCCCGCCCCGTCCGCCGGTTTTGCTCGAGCTTGTCGTCAAATTGTCTGATCGCCCGAGTGATGTTGGTTCTGTCTGGCTCGGGGGCGAGAAGGACCGGCAATCGTCGGACGTCGCGAAGGTTCAGCGTCGCCTGCACGGTGGTAGTGGCCCACGCACGCACCAATGCTTGAACGTCTGCCGAGCGCAGACACATCGCCACCCAATAGGGATCAATGTTTGCCTTCAGGGGAATTACGGCAACCGCACGGGCGACGTTCCAACCTGCAAGCTCATTGGGTACGATGGCGCACTCGCCCAAGGTTCCGACGAGCGAGAGAAGCACCTCGCCACCGCGTAAGCGCGTGCGCAAATAATTGGCTTCAATCTCCGTTCCAACTTGGAGCACGTCATCAGTCAAGATGCGCCCGCCGCGCAGGTTGTTGACCCGCAGAATGGGTACCCCGTCATCAACGTGCTGTCCCTGTTGAACAATTCCGTAGGAGATGCCGCGTTGTTCATCGATCAAGTTGCCCAACGGCGCGTAGTTCCACCCGGCTGGTACTTCGAGTTCGGGTACGCCCAAGGCATCAGTCCGCATCGAAGACACCTTCCAAGGTGACACGGATGGCGGCGGTCAGCCGTTCCCCCTCGGCCAACTGCTCCTCCAACTCCGCCACGAGCCGCGGGTACTTCTCGGCGAACGTCTCGGCGTCACCTTCCTGCTCTTCCGCGCCGACGTAGCGGCCGGGGGTGAGGACGTGGCCGTGCTTGGCGATTTCGGTCAGCGTCGCGGCTTTGCAGAAGCCAGGAGTCGGCGCGAACGCCCAGTCGCCGTACTCCTGCACGTTCCACCAGTCCGGGGCGGGCTCGCCGCGCCAGCGGCGGTAGGCGTAGACAATCCGGCCGACGTCGGACGCGGGTAGGGGGTCGCCGGTGCCGGGCACGCACTCGGCCTCCTCGATGCCGGTGAGCACGCGGAGCACGCGGGACTGCATCGTGCCAAGCTTGCGGGCGTCGATGAAAAGGGTTTCACCTGCTCGCCCGCCGGGCCGGTTCGGCGTGCCGCGGCGGATGTTCCGGCCGGTCTTGTCGCGGGTGAGGAACCAGAGGCACACGGGGATGCCGGTGGTGAAGAAGAGCTGTGCGGGCAGGGCGACGATGCAGTCGACGAGGTCGGCCTCGACGATCCTGCGCCGGATCTCGCCCTCGCCGCCAGTGTTGCTCGACAAACTGCCGTTGGACATGACGAAGCCCGCCACGCCGGCGCCCCGGCCGTTGGGCGGGGCGAGGTGGTGGATGAAGTGCTGAATCCAGGCGTAGTTGGCGTTGCCCACGGGCGGTTCGCCGTAAGCCCAGCGCTTGTCGCCGCGCAGCAGTTGGCCAGACCAGTCGCTGACGTTGAAGGGCGGGTTAGTCAGAACGAAGTCGGCCTTGAGGTCGGGGTGCAGGTCGCGGAGGAACGTGTCAGCCGGCTGTTCGCCGAGCCTGGCCTCGATGCCGTGGATGGCCAGATTCATGTGGGCGAGGCGCCACAGCCTCAAGGTCTCGCAGGACGGTGCGCAGACGGGCGAGAACCGGGTGGTGCCGCCCTTCCGAAGTTTAGCTTTCGAAGTTCGCGGCCAGCGAGGATCACTGCCGCCGGTGACACTTACCCGGAGCCTTCCGAACCGTCATACATCAGTTGGCACCTCCGGATGCACCGGCTCCCCAGCGTAGCTTAGCTAGCCGGGTTGCCAAACCGATCTGCGCCATTCATAGGATGGGTTTTTTTCAGGACCGGCAGGTTGCCTCTCCGTGCGTTTAATTTAAAGAGCCCGCGCCGCTTCGCGCATTCGAATACCTTTGCCGGCGCGCCCGCGTCGCGGAGCGTGCAGGAGTAATTTATCCACAGGCGCGCTGCGCACTGACAACAGAAAGAAGAAGTCCAAAGCCTATCAAAGGCTTTAAAGTCAAAGGATAGAAGTGGTATTTGGTGCTATACGTGTGTGGTAAACCCTACTATACGGGGTGTAGTAACGTTTACCATGCTGTGGGCGGTTTAGGGGCGGTTTCGGAGCGCGGCGTCGAGGATTTTCCCCGCCGCTAGCCGCTTGTATAAGGAAAACCCTTACAACCGTGGTTGGGGCCGGGCAAAAGAGAGAGGAGCGATGCGGGACCGGCGGCAGAGGGGGCCGCAAGATGGCGAATACACAGCGAAAAGCGAATAAAAGGCGAAACTTGTGGGCGAGCCGCGGGCCGAGCTTATCAGCCTTGTTTCTGCTCCCACTCGAAGTTTAGGAGCCGAGCCACCTCGCGGCGGACCGAGCCACCCAGGAACCATCCCGGCGTTGGGACAGGGTAGCGGCGGTTGGGTTTGTAGTCGGCCGCGGCCTTCGCAAGCAGCTCGGCGACTGTTAGGCAGGGGAACGGACCGCCGTAGCCCAGCTCCGCGTAGCCCATTTTCGTCGCCTCGCGCCTGGCGTCGGCGATCAGGTCGATGGCGTCCTTGAGGCAGGCTTTGCCGTCGCAATGACGGCGGAGCTCCATATAGACGGTCTGGACGTCTTCGTCGTTATCTATCGGCGCCGGCGGGGGAAGTACGGCCACGCCTTCGGAGACGGGCCGCACTATCGCGATCTCGGTTAGCCCGCGGCCGCAGCCACGTTTCGGCGCACGAGCCGGGTTCATACTCCAGATCGTTCCCTCCTCGATGCTGACGAATTGCTTGGAGCGTTTGCGAACGACGATCGAGCTTTTATGTGCCGTGTGGAAGAGCTTGATGGTTTTCTTCCAGGTGCCATCCGCGTTTCGGCCCGCCGCGAGATCCGGAAAGTCCACATCGGAGCGCCACAGCGGTAGGATGTCGCCGTAATGCAGAGCGAAATACCATGTCTTGACGCGCTGCTTACCCTTCATCTGAACCTTCCAGATCCGCAGAACGCCCTTCGCGATCAGCGCCTGGATGGCGTTATAAACCGTCTTGCGACTGAGCCCCGTCTTGCGGGCGATCTTCGTGTGGCCGCCAGGATCACACAGAAAACCGCGCTCTTTGCATTCGTCGCTGGCCGTCTGCCGTTTGGCCCCTCCCTGAAGGTCGGTGATACATGCGAGCACGCGGGATTGCGCGAGCGAAAGGCCATCGTCGACGATCTGGACGACATACGGAATCGCGAGATTCAGCGGCGTATCCGGCGGTGGAGTCCACCATTCCGTACCGCGCGTTTTCGGCCCGCGAGGAGTAGCCGCCATCGCTTGCGTTGCCCCCGTCATACGATGTATCCTGACGGCTTTCTAGATGGACCGAGCGCCGAAGAAGGAAACCCGGAAGAGCCCCCCGGTTCGAGGTGGAATATCAGCACCAGTAACTGAGCAGGTGTCCATATGGCGGGGCCAAATCGGATGAAACCCAGGATAGCGCTGAAGTTGGAGTCGAAGCCCGGCTGCGCTGTGTGCACCATACGAAAGGTTTGCTCTTGATGTGGTCGCGGAAGGTGCGTCAGAATGAGGGAGTTGCACGACGGCCCGAGCGCAGCCGAGACTCTTGAAGATCATCAGTCGGCACTATCCCCCCAGAATCTTGTCCGTAATCTGCTGGCATCGCTGTTCGAGCTTCTCCAAAGCCAGCGCGTCTCGCAGCGCCGACGCGTTCTCATATTCGTCGATAAGCAAGTCCAAAAGAAGTATCTTGTTTCGTCTATCCTGAATCTCTTTCAACGGCAAACTTACAAACGCGCCAAACAATGCGCCGAAGAGGGTTCCTTGAACTTTGTCAGTGCCGAGGACGCGTTGTACCGTGGGCAAATTAACCAAGACAAGCGTGACGGCCGAGACGACTATCACGAGGACAGCGAAGCCGAAATACCAGCGTATTGTGGTTCGCAGCGTTCTATCTGGTGCACTCGATGATGTCGGCGGACCGCGAGTATGCGCAGCGCGACCTCGACCTTGCTTTCGCATTCGCGAAGGCCGCGCTCGGCGCAGGTGTGCGCCGCATCGTTTATCTCGGTGGCCTCGGCGAAACGGGTCCGGGTCTCAGTGAACATCTTTCTTCGCGCCGGGACGTGGAATCGGCGCTCGGGTCTGCTGGAGTGCCGGTTACCGTCCTGCGCGCGGCTATGATCATTGGGTCGGGTTCGGCGTCTTTCGAGATTCTTCGCTATCTGGTCCAGCGCTTACCGGTCAATCACTGACACCGAAGTTTCGAAGATATCGGGTAGTGTCCTCAGCAGCGCAGAACTTCATCTTGTTCAGCCGCCGCTCCGGTGGTTCAGATCAAGAAATTTTTCGACTCAACCCGAAATCGATTAATCTATTCCCGACACACTCCTAGTGAACGAGACAGGGCAGCGCTCACTGTAGCTTTTCGAGAACCAGTTTTGCCGCGGCTATGAGCGCCGCCCTAAGGCCGGGGATTTTCGATCCGGTTGCGTCGACGTTGATAATTCTGTCATGGTACAGAACATTGAGAGCATTATCGTCCGCCGAAAGAACAAGTACCGCCGTCTCACCAAGGCCGGGGATCGATTCGACCTTGTCGCCATTCCCCGCGCTTGTGGCGGCCTTGAAGGCGACGGCCGCGGAAGCTCCGTGGAAGGACTCCTTGCCCATCACGCCTACCGAGACCGTCTGGCCGCCGCTCCCGCTGGCCGTGTAGAGGCACATGGAAGCGCCCTTTGTGATGCTCTGTTCCTGTCCCGCGTTGACTGGTGCGCCGGCGAGAGCAGTTGCCTGCTGCCGGGTCATCAGGTCGCATATCTTCGGCTCCGCGGCGTGCGCGGAAAAATGGGCGCTGAGGAGGATGAGCAGAACGGGAATGGCAGGAATATTGGACTTGAAAGACATGCGGGCAGATCCTTGCTTCGTTAAGTTGCCGAGAAGTTTATTATCCGTTACGCCGATCCGGCGCCGGATGGCCTGACGTTCAGGATCGATCCTGCGGGCGCCGCGGCCGACGCCTCTCACGACGGATTCTGATCCAGATGGGCGATCTGACCGATTTTGT
>Ga0302319_10005244_pt1 | contig 26137 bp, 19 predicted proteins | sample Bog_T0_2_FD_203319 | JGI IMG/M metagenome (GOLD analysis project Ga0302319, IMG submission 203319) | Peat permafrost microbial communities from Stordalen Mire near Abisko, Sweden - Bog_T0_2 | ecosystem: Environmental > Terrestrial > Soil > Wetlands > Peat | place: Sweden: Abisko, Stordalen Mire...
TCATGGCCATGCGCAGGTTCTCGACCAGCGAAGCCATGCTGGGCAGGGCCGAGACCTTGGGGATGGCGAAGGAGGGGCGCTCGGTCCCGGCCTTGGCCGCGGCACGGCGGCGGCTGGGCTGCACCTCATCGCTGACCACCTTCCCGTCCTTCATGTGGAGGACGCGCTTGGCATGGGCCGCGATGTCCGGCTCGTGGGTCACCAGGATGACGGTCACGCCCTGGCTGTTGAGCTCGTCCAGCTCCTGCATCACCTCCTCAGCCTGCTGGCTGGAGATGTTGCCGGTGGGCTCATCAGCGAAGAGCAGGGAGGGGTGGTTGGCCAGGGCGCGGGCGATGGCCACGCGCTGCTGCTGGCCGCCGGAGAGCTGGTGGGGCGCATGGTGCTCGCGCTCCTCCATGCCCACCTTCTTGAGCAGGGCCTGGGCCTTGGCCTGGATGTCGGGCACGCGCGCATAGATGAGCGGCAGGGCCACGTTGTTGAGGGCCGAGGTGCGCGCCAGCAGGTTGAAGAACTGGAAGATGAAGCCGATGTTGCGGTTGCGCAGCAGCGCCAGCTGGTCGTCAGAGAGCCCGGCGATGTCGTGGCCGGCCAGCAGCAGCTTGCCATCCGTGGGACGGTCCAACAGGCCCAAGATCTGCATCAGCGTGGACTTGCCTGAGCCCGAAGGCCCCACGATGGCCAGATACTCGCCCTGCTCGATGCGCAGGGTCAGGTCATCCAGGGCCCGCACCTCAGGCCCGCCCGGGCCAGCCGGGCGGTAGATCTTGCTGAGGCCTCTGATCTCCAGCAGCGGCGGGGCGGCCGGGCTCATGTCAATGCCCCTTGGGGCTGCTGCCAGCAACGCCCGTGCTCTTGCCGCTCATGCGCGGGGGCCCGCCAAAGAGGCTGGTGGAGCTGGAGGCATCCGGGAGGCTCAGGCTGCTGACCACCACGGTGTCACCCTCATCCAACCCGGAGAGCACCACCACCTGGCTGCCATCCGTGTCGCCCAGCTTGACCGAGGCTTGCTGGGGCTTGGCATCCTTGCCATCGCCTGCCTTCTTCACCATCACGCTCACCGTGGCCTGCTGGGCCCCCTTCACCGCCCAGGAGGGCAGCAGCAGGGCGTTCGGATACTGGTTGACGCGGAAGTTGATGTTGGCGGTCATGCCGGCGCGCAGCTCGGCCGGGGCCTTGGCGGACTCGAGCTTGACATAGTAGCTGACCACATTGTTCACCTTGACCGCCTCATGGGTGATCATGATGACCTTGCAGGCAAAGCTGTTGTTGGGGTAGGCATCCACCGTCACGTCCGCCTGCTGGCCGAGATGGATGCTGCCCAGGTCGGTCTCATCCACCGCCGCCAGCACGATCAGCTGGTCAGACATGTCATAGAGGTCGGTGGAGGAGGCCACGGTCTGGCCCTCCACCACGTTGCGGTTGATGATGAGGCCATTGACCGGCGCCACGATGGGGGTGGACTTGTAGACATCCTCCCAGTACTTGAGCTCGGCATCGCCCTTGGCGCGGGCCATGTCCAGCAGGGCCGCCCGGTCCGAGGAGCTCATCCAGGCCAGCACCTGCCCCTTCTTCACGGTGGCCCCCTCATCAGCCACTATCTTGTCCACCCGCCCGGTCACCGGCGGCAGGATGCTGACCAGGTTCAGCGGCTGGATGTTGCCCGTGGCCTGCACATAGGTGTTCAGGTCGCCGCGGGTGACCGCCACCTTCTGGATGCTGCCCTTGGCGGCCTTGCTGCTGCAGCCGGCCAGGGCCAGGGCCGCCGCAGCGGCCAGGGTCAATAGGGCTCGCTTGGTCGTCATTCCTTGCCTCCTTCATCTTCAAAGCCCAAGCCCAGCGCCTTCTGGTAGGCGACGCTGGCCTGGGCCGCGCTTAAGACCGCGGAAAGTTGGCTCTCTTGGGACTGGATGAGGTTGGTCTCTGCCTGCTCGAAATCGAGATACTGGGCCTGTCCGGCCTCGAAGAGCCGGTTGACGGTCTCAAAGCGCTGCTGGCCCACCTGCATGGCCAGGTCCTGCACCGGCAGGCGGTCATAGGCGCTGCGGTAAGCAGCCCAAGCCTGCTGCAAGGCGGTGCGCAAGCTGGATTTCTCGTCGCGCAAGGTGTCCTGCTGGGCCTTCCAGGCCTGCTCCGCCTGGCGGATGGCCGCCTCTTGGCCGCCGCCAGCGAAGAGATTGTAGCTGGCCGTCAGCCCCACGGTCCACAGGCTCTGGCTGGGGGGCCAGGCGCCCGCGCCGGCGCTGGGCGTCAAGCCCGTGCCGCCGCTGTAGGTGTAGCCCGCATTGGCGCTCAAGGTGGGGTAGCGGCTGGCGATGCTGGCCAAATAGGCCGACTCGCTGGCATCCGCGGCAGCCTGCTGGGCCAGCAGGTCAGGATGCGACTGCAGGCGGCCCAGGTCTGCGGTGTCGCTCTCAGGCGGGGCCGGCGGCTTGAGGTCGCCCTGGGCCACCAGGCTGTCCCCGGGGTCATCGGTGCGGCCCAGCAGGTCCGCCAGGCTCCGGCGGTCAGCCGCCTGGTTCAGCGTGGCCTGGCTCAGCTGCCAGCGGGTCTGCTCCTCATCGGACTTGGCCTGCAGATAGGCCCAGCGCGGCTGCTGGCCAGACTGGTATTCAAGGTTCAGATAGCGCGTCTCTTGCACCAGCAAGGACATGATCGCGCTCAGCATCTTGATGTTCTGCTGGTCGTAGACCACCTGGTTGAAGGCCTGCCTGAGCGAAGAGCGCAGGCCGTAGCTGGCCTGGCGATAAGCGGCCTGCTTGCCCTCAAGGCTGTGGGCGCTCTGCTGGCGGGCGTAGAGGTCGCCGAAGCCGTCGAAGAGCGTGTAGGTGGCGGCCAAGCCCAGGCTGTAGCTGCTGCTGTCGGCCTCCTGGCCCAGGCCATAGCCCAGGCCCAAGGGCGTGCCCACCACGCGGCTGCCAGCGTCATCGCTGCTGAGGCCCTGGCTGCCGCGGCGGGAGAGCCCACCATCGACCGCGAGCTGGGGCCAGAAGCTGGCATCTGAGGCGCAAAGCGCGGCGTCCGCCGCCTGCCGGCTGTGCTGGGCAGAGCTGAGGCTGGGATTGGCCTGCAGGGCCTCGGCGCGCGCCTGGTCCCAGGTGAGGGTCTCAGCCCCCAAGCCTGCTGCCAGGGCCAGGGCGCAGAGCCCTGCGGCCAGCCGTGAAGAAGAGGTCAATGACATGGCATCCTTCCAGTGAAAGGTCTGGTTCCACAATGAATCTAACGCGCCAAGGCCGCGCCTGGCCAGAGTTTTTGAGTATCATTCTGTACCGATTTGTAAGATGCCCTGCTTTGGCCTTGCCGCAAGCTGGCCTGCTCCCTTATGCTCAAACCAACCTTGAGGAGGGCATCATGGCCACTGAAGTGCTGATCATCGATGACGACCGCGAGCTGGGCGCCCTGCTCACCGCCTACCTGGCCAAATTCGGCATCAAGGCGCTCACGGCTGAGCACCCCGATGCGGGCCTCAGGCTCTTCCGCAAGCACCATCCCAGCCTGGTCATCCTCGATGTGATGCTGCCCGGCCGCGACGGCTTTGAGGTCTGCAGGGAGCTGCGGCGCGAAGGGCCCACCCCCGTCATCATGCTGACCGCCCGCGGCGAGGTCTCTGACAAGGTGGTGGGGCTCGAGCTGGGGGCCGACGACTACCTGGCCAAGCCCTTTGACCCGCGCGAGCTGGTGGCCCGCATCCAGACCGTGCTGCGCCGCAGCCAGCCACAGGCCGCTGGCGCAGCGGGCAAGCTCAAGAGCGGCTCCCTGCTGCTCGACCCTGCTCGGCGCGGCGCCAGCCTGAAGGGCAAGGACCTGGAGCTGACCACCACCGAGTTCGAGATACTCGCCCTGCTCATGTCCGCCCCTGGGCAGGTGGTCAAGCGCGATGACATCATCAAGCAATTGCGCGGCGAGGAGGCTGAGGCCTTCAATCGCTCGGTGGACCTGGCGGTGAGCCGTCTGCGCGCCAAGCTGGGGGACTCCGGCAAGGACCAGCGCTTCATCAAGACCGCCTGGGGAACCGGTTACGTGTTCTCTGGAAAGGTGGAGCGCCATGATTGAGACCCGCCCCCTCCGCCGGCAGATCTTCAGCCTGCTGGCCCTGGTCTTCATCCTCACCAGCCTCACCGTGGCCGTGGCCGTGGCCGGCTTCATGGCCCTGCACCGCCCGCCCAAGGGCTCGCACGCCACCCTGCACCGCAACATCGTCTTCCACTTCCAGGGCTTGGCCCAGCGCATCGGCCAGCCGCCCGACCTGGCCGAGGCGGGCCGCCTGGCCCGCGACCTGCACCTGAAGCTGCGCATCCGAGGCCCCCGCGTGGCCTGGGATTCCGAGCCCGGCCTGCCGGGCTGGCAGGGCCTGTCGGCCCTCATCCCCCCGCCGCCTGTCGAAGCCGAGGAGGAGGGCGCTGACCCGCCCACCGTGCAGACCGGCCAGGTGCAGGGCTACTGGGCCCTCTGCGTCAGCCAGGGCCCCACCCAGTACCTCTTCCTGCTGCCCGGCAGCCCGGACAGCGGCATCTCCAGCACCAAGGTGGCCTTCCTCATCGGCCTCATCCTGCTCATCCTGCTGGTGAGCTGGCTCTCGGTGCGCATGCTGCTCAGGCCCTTCAACCTGCTGGTGGCCGGGGTGGAGGCCTTGAGCGCCGGCAACCTTGACTACCGCATCGACACCGGCCGCCGCGATGACGAGTTCCGCAGCCTGGGCGAGGCCTTCAACCTGATGGCCGCCCGCGTGCGCGAGATGGTGCAGGCCCGCGAGCGCCTGCTGCTTGACGTGAGCCACGAGCTGCGCAGCCCCCTGACCCGCCTCAAGCTGGCTTTGGAGATGAGCCCCGACACTGCCGGGCGCAGGGCGGCAGCCAAGGCCGCGGATGACATGGGGCGGCTGGTCACCAGCCTGCTGGAGACCGAGCGCCTGCGCAGCGGCAAGGGCGCCCTGAAGCGCAGCAAGGTGAGCCTGCCCAGCCTGGCCGCGCGCGTGGCCCGCAGCCTGCAGGGCACAGGGCCCGGCGTCCGCCTGGCGCGGCCCAAGGGCTTCCCCCAGGTGCTGGCCGATGCCGAGCGGGTGGAGATGGCCATCAAGAACCTCATCGAGAACGGGCTCAAGTACAGCGCCCAGCAATCGCGGCCCGTGGAGGTGGAATTCAGCCAGGGCCCGGGCTGGGCCGCGGTGTCGGTGCGCGACCATGGCGTAGGCATCCCCCAGGAGGACCAGCCCTATGTCTTTGACGCCTTCTACCGGGTGGACCCCTCGCGCGCCAAGCACACTGGCGGCTACGGGCTGGGGCTGAGCCTCTGCCGAGAGGTGGCGCGGGCCCACGGCGGGAGCATCAGCCTGCAAAGCACCCCGGGCGCCGGCACCAGCGTCACCCTGCGCCTTCCCCTCACCCCCCCCTCAATCCCCGCATGAGCGCACCCCTGCCCCCCATCCTGGCGAGCGCGCGCTGCGTGGGCTGCGGCGACTGCGCCCTGGCCTGCGGCAGCGGGGCAATGAGGGTGATGGCCGGCCGGGCCTGGCTCAAAGAGGGCCTCTGCGAGGGCTGCCACGCCTGCATCCAGGCCTGCCATCACCAGGCCCTGCTCGATGCCGCGATGGAAAGCAAGACATAGGACCAAACTTGGGTCCAGGGGCGTATGGACAAAGGCCCCGGGATTGGGTATTTTATAGCCGACATCCAACCCTTTTTGACCTTGGAGGAATGCGCATGGGACTCTTGACCGGCAAAAAAGCCCTCATCTTCGGCGTGGCCAATGAGCGCTCCATCGCCTGGGGCATCAGCCAGGCCCTGCATCGCGAGGGCGCTGAGCTGGGCTTCACCTTCTTGGGCGAGGCCCTGGAGAAGCGGGTGCGCCCGCTGGCTGAGAGCGTGGGCAGCAAGCTCATCCTGCCCTGCGATGTGCAGGACGACGCCCAGATTGAGGCCGTCTATGCCCAGCTAGGCAAGGCCTGGGGCAAGTTCGACATCCTGGTGCACGCCGTGGCCTATGCCAAGAAGGAGGACCTGGAGGGTCGCTATGTCGACACCCTGCGCGCCAACTGGCACCTGGCCTTCGACATCAGCGCCTATTCCCTGGTGGCGGTCACCCGCCCGGCGCTGCCCTTCCTGAGCCCAGATGCCTCCGTCATGACCATGACCTACAACGGCGGCGACGTGGTCAGCCCCAACTACAACGTGATGGGCGTGGCCAAGGCCGCCCTCGAGTCGAGCATGCGCTACCTGGCCGCCGACCTGGGCCCCCAGGGCGTGCGCGTCAACGCCATCTCGGCCGGCCCCATCAAGACCCTGGCCGCCAGCGGCATCCACGGCTTCAAGGACAAGCTGAAGCTGGCCGCCGCCACCACCCCCCTGCGCCGCACCGTCACCCAGGACGAGGTGGGCAACGCCGCCCTCTTCCTGGCCAGCCCCCTCTCCAGCGGCATCACCGGCGAGGTGCTCTTTGTGGATGCCGGCGCCAACATCATGGGGGAGCTGGTGGTCAAGAAGGACGGGGAATGAGCATGGCCGCCACCCGCGCAGAGAAGGACAGCATGGGCGTGGTGCAGGTGCCGGCCGACAGGCTGTGGGGGGCGCAGACCCAGCGCTCGCTCGAGCTCTTCCAGGCCGGAGCTGGCATCGACACGCTGGATAGCGCGCTCATCCAGGCCCTGGCCCAGGTGAAGCAGGCCTCGGCCCTGGCCAACCTCGAGCTGGGGCTCTTGGATGCCGAGCGGGCCAAGCTCATCGTGCAGGCCTGCGAGGAGGTCATCCAGGGCAAGTGGGCGGGCCACTTCCCCCTGGTCATCTGGCAGACCGGCAGCGGCACCCAGAGCAACATGAACGTCAACGAGGTGATCGCCAACCGCGCCAACCAGATCGCGGGCCAGCCCCTGGGCGGCAAGTCGCCGGTGCACCCCAACGACCATGTCAACCTGGGCCAGAGCAGCAATGACGCCTTCCCCACCGCCATGCACATCGCCGCGGTGGATGTGCTGAGCCACGACCTGCTGCCGGCCCTGCAGGGCCTGCTCACCACCCTGGCCGACCGCGCCGCCGAGAGCCTGGAGGTGGTGAAGATAGGCCGCACCCACCTGATGGACGCGGTGCCCATGACCCTGGGCCAGGAGATCTCAGGCTGGTGCCAGGCGCTGGAGAACTCGCGCCGCCGCATCGCGCTGGGCGTCCCCCATCTCTGCGAGCTGGCCCTGGGCGGCACCGCCGTGGGCACCGGGCTCAACACCCACCCCGCCTTCGCCGCCAAGGCGGCCGGCAAGGTCGCCGCCCTCACCGGCAAGCCCTTTGTCAGCGCGCCCAACAAGTTCGAGGCCCTGGCCGGCCATGACGCCCTGGTCTTCTCGCACGGCGCGCTCAAGACCCTGGCCTGCGGCCTGATGAAGATAGCCAACGACGTGCGATGGCTGGCCAGCGGGCCGCGCGCCGGCCTGGGCGAGATCAGCATCCCCGAGAACGAGCCGGGCAGCAGCATCATGCCCGGCAAGGTCAACCCCACCCAGAGCGAGGCGCTGGTGATGGTCTGCTGCCAGGTGCTGGGCAACGATGTGGCCATCAACTTGGGCGGGGCCACCGGCAACTTCGAGCTCAATGTCAACAAACCGCTCATCATCCACAACTTCTTGCGCTCGGCGCGCCTGCTGGCCGCCGCCATGCGCGGCTTCGACCAGCACTGCGCCAAGGGCATCAAGCCCAACAAGGCCCGCATCGATGAGCTGATGCGGCAGAGCCTGATGCTGGTGACCGCCCTCAACCCCCACATCGGCTACGACAAGGCGGCCCAGATCGCCAAGAAGGCCCACCATGAAGGCACCACCCTCAAAGAGGCGGCCCTGGCCCTGGGCCTGCTGACCGCCGAGCAGTTCGACACTTGGGTGGACCCCATGGCCATGGTCAAGCCGGGGCTCTAGCCCTGGGTTAGCGCGCATAAGAAAAGGGCGCCCCGCACGGGGCGCCCTTTTCTTATGCCTTGGCCTTGGTCCCAGGGTCGGGCGCCGGTATCCAATGCTGATCCACCGCTGCCTTTTCCAGGGTGGCCTCCAGCCCTTCGGCCTTGAAATCTCCGGGCAAGAGCATGCCCAGGCTGCCAAGATTGTCCCCCAAGCCGCCCTTCACTGGCAGGGCGCGAAAGCCCATGCAAAAGCCCTCGCCCGCAGAGTTGACAAAGCTCAGCGCCTCCAGATGCACCACCCGCCGCTGGGCTGCGGACATGGCCTCCTTGAAGGGGACCAGCAGCAGCTCAGAGGCCAGCGGCTTGTCCAGCACCTGGCGCCGCTTGATCCGCAGGATGGCCTCAGCCTCGTGGTTGAAGAATCGGATCACCCCGTGCACATCCATCACCATCACTGCCAGGGGCAGCGCATCCAGCAGGCCAGTGCCGAACTGGTAAGCCACGGTCAGCTCCTGGACATCCTGCTTCAGCTTGCCAGAGAGGATGTCATGGCTGACCTCCAAGGAGCGGAGCTGGACGATCTCATCCTGGGCCATCTCGCTCACCGCGCCCATGAGCAACGCCAGCAGGAAGATGAGGGGCAGCACCAAAGCCTGTTCTGGCTTGACCACGTCAAAGCCCTGCGGCGTGTAGAGCTGCAGGCCCAGCCAGACCAGGGCCGCCATCATGGCCCCCAAGAAGCTCCGCAGCACCCTGTGGGTGAGCGCCGCCACAAAGACCGCCAGCGAGCAGGCCAGCACCAGCGGCCCATCCGCCTGCCCGGTGCGCCACAGCGCTGCCAGCAGATAGGTGAGGTCAAAGAGGAAGATGGCCGTGGCTGGCCACAGCTCGTCAAAAGCCGTCACCGGGAGGATGACCAAGCCCACCTGGCTGGCAAGGTAGCCCAGGCCCAGGCCCAGAGCCCAGGGCGAGCTGATGGCGCCCAACTGCCAATGCCACCACAGGTCCGCCACCAGCCAGGCCAGCACGCCCCAGCGCATGTGCAAGAAGACCGACTTCCAGCGCGGGGCCAGGGCGGCCTCGTGCATGCGGCTGATCCAGCCGGCGCGCTGCCCCTCCGCCAGCGGCACGATGCGGCCGGCTCCGCGCTCTTCCATGACCTTGGGCTTGCCGATGCTGCGCGAGCCGGCATCGCCTGCCTCATCCACTGTGGAGGCGATGCTGGTCACCAGCTTGGGCTTCTCTGGCTGCTCAGCCTTCGCCTCATCCACCGGAAAGACCTCATCGATGGGCTCCTCAGCCTGCTGGCCCGCCTTCTTCTCGTCCATAGCCGCTCCCCTTTGAGTGGAAAAGCTCATCCCTTGAGAGCCTTGAGCGCCTCATCCACATGGCGCTCAGGGTCGGTCATGCTGTCGAAGGCCAGGGCGATGCGCCCTTGGGGGTCCACCACATAGGTGATGCGCCGGCGCACCAGGCCCCAGAGCCTCTGGGCGCCATAGGCGCGGCAGACCTTGCCGCCGGCATCGGCCAGCAGGGGGAAATTGAGGCGGTACTTGGCGCTGAAGCGGTGGTGCGAATCGAGGCCGTCGCTGGATATGCCCAGCACCACGGCCCCCGCCCTCTCGAAGAGGGAGTGGCGGTCGCGGAAGGCGCAGCCCTCGATGATGCAGCCCGGGGTGTCATCCTTGGGGTAGAAGTAGAGCACCGCTGGCCGGCCCTCCTGGCGCAAGCCAGCCAGGCTCACCCGCCCGCCCTTGTCCGAGGGCAGGTCGAAATCTGGCGCGCTGTCCCCTATCTTGAGCTCTGCCATGTGCCATCCGAGAGAGGGCCTTTGGCCATAGGATAACCCCTGGCGACGTGGGGCGCAATAAAAAGGGCGGCCCCAGGCCGCCCTTTTTGACCCCCTGGCTGCCTTCTTACCTGGGCTGCCCGGTGCCAGCGATCTCGAGCCCCACCTTGTCGCTGATGATGAAGCTTGGCGCGTAATCCACGCCGTAAGCCTTCCTGTCAAGCACGCTCTTGAGCTTGAAGGCCGGGCCCAGCGCGCCCTGAGCGGTCTTGGTCATGCCCAGGTAATCCACCCGCATGGCAAAGGGCTGGGTGATGCCGCGCAGGGTGAGCGTGCCCTTGATCACGCTGGGCTTCAGGGCGCTCACCGCCACCCCGGGGCTGATGAAGAGCGCCTGGGGGAAGGCCACGGCATCGAAGAAATCCCTGTCACGCAGATGATGGTCGCGGGGCGGGATGCCCGTGTCGATGCTGGCGATCTGCACGGTCACTGAGACCTTGGAGAGCAGGCCCGTGGCCTCGTCAAAGCTGAAGCTGCCGCTGAAGTCGCCGAAGGACCCCGGCACCTTCATGACGCTCATGTAGAGCACCTTGAAGCCCAGCTGGGCGCTTTGCGGGGATAAGGTGTAATCCTTGGCCAGCACGGTATTGCCCAAGGCCAGGGCCAGCAAAAGGATGATGACACGGCGCATGCCTGCCTCCCTATTCTTGCGATGCCAGCTCAGAGCTTGAGCGCCTTCTCTAGCGCCGCCACCAGCTCTGGGTCCTCTGGCTTGGTCTTAGATCCCCAGCGCTCCAGCAGGTGCCCGCTGCGGTCGGCCAGGAACTTGTTGAAGTTCCAGCTGATGGCCCCCGGAAAGGGGCTCTGCTGGGTGAGGTACTTGTACAGAGGATGAATGCTTTTGCCTTTGACGTCAATCTTTTCGAACAGGGGGAAGCTCACATGGAAGCGGGTGCTGCAGAACTCCTTGATCTCGGCCGAGCTGCCCGGCTCTTGCCAGAGGAAGTCGTTGGAGGGGAAACCCAGCACCACCAGGCCCTGTCCCTTGAACTTGTCGTAGAGCGCCTGCAGCCCCTCATATTGCGGGGTGAAGCCGCATTTGGAGGCCGTGTTGACGATGAGCAGCACCTTGCCCCGGTACTGCTCAAGGGCCTGCGGCTTGCCGTCGATGTCCACCGCCTTGAAGCCCAGCACGCCCGGGTCGCTGGCCGGCCCAGCGCTGGATGGGTCCGCAAAGGCGGGAACTGCCATCATGCCGAACAAGGCTATCCAAATCCTAAAGCTCATGGCGATCTCCTAGAAGGGGCCCACCATGGTATACGGTCGCTTGAGGCGCCAAGCTCGAGCTATTTGTGCCCTAGCGGAACAGGAGCCAGAGCACGGGGCTGATGGCGATGCGGTACCAGCCAAAGGGCTTGAAGGACATGCGGCCCAGCAGGCGCATGAAGAGCTTCACCGTGATGAGGGCGCAGCAGAAGGAGACCGCAAAGGCCAGGGCAAAGGGCGGCAGATTCTGGTGTAGGATGGCTGAATTCTTCAGCTCGAGCCCGGCAGCGGCGGCAAAGACCGGCACGCCGATCAAAAAGGAGAATTCGGCGGCAGCGCGGCGGTTGAGGCCCAGCACCAGGCCGCCGATGATGGTGGCGCCAGAGCGCGAGACCCCCGGCCACAGCGCCAGGCATTGGAAGAGCCCTATGCCCAGGGCCTGCGCCAAGGTCAGGCCGTCCATGCCCACGCCCCGCTCCTCGTGGTGCGTGTGTTCCGCAGCCAGTATGCCCACCCCGCCCAGGGCCAGGCCGGTCACCGAGGGCCAGGGGCTGAGCATCAGGCTATAGAAGTATCTCTTGAACAAGAACCCGGCCACCAGGGTCGGCAGCACGCCCAGGGCGAAGAGCTGCCAGGCCTTCTTGCCCTTGAAGGTGGTGCCCACGGCCCTGGCCGGCACAAAGAGCGCCTCAAAGCGGCGGTGGTAGAGGATGAGCACCGCCAGCATGGGCGCGGCCTGCAAGGCCACGCCAAAGGCCTTCACCAGGTCGGCCGGCTCGCCCAGCAGGTTGCCCACGATGATGACATGCCCATTGGCCGAGACCGGCAGGTATTCGCTGATGCCTTCCACCAGGCCGATGAGGATGGCGTGAAGTGCGTTCATCGTTTCTCCTAAATGGTATGGGATCTGGATAGAGCGGAGATTTTAGCACAAGGGGCGTGAAAATGCGGCCCCGCAATGCTCTAAGACCAGCTCCAAGGTCTCGCCCTGAGACTGCTGCGATCCCTGATCCATCTTGCGGCGCATCTCTTCCACCTGCTTGGACATCTGCTCCAGCATGCGATCCTTCTCCGCCAACTTCAGGTGGTTCTGCTCTTCAGCCTGTTTAGCTGCGGCTTCTTGTATCTTGGACCGCTCCTCGTCCAGCTTGCGCTGAGACTCAAGCTCAAAGGCTTTCTCGCGCTCCTCAAGCTCACGCGTCTTCTTGCGGAGGTCCAGCTCGGCCTTCTGCGCATCGACCAGCTTCTGCTGCTTCTCAGCCAGTTCCGCTTTGACGGCGTCCATCTCCAAACCAAGGTCTTGCCTCGCCTTTTCGCCGGCCTTCTTCTCAAGATCTGCCGTAGCTTCGGCCACCTTTTTCGTCACTGCCTGGGCCTGGGCCTCTTTCTGCTTTTCTAATTGGGCCCTTTCATGAGCCAAGGCTTCTTCCTTCTCTGCAAAATCGTCTTGAGCCTTCTTTAGCTTTTTCTGGTATCGTTTGTCTATTTCGCCTTCAATGTCGGTGCGCAAAACCTCATCCAAATTGATGGACGCGCCGCATTGGGGGCATTCAATCTTCAGCGTCTTTTCGGCCATCACCGCGCCCTCCAAGCTGCTGGCATTAAGCCAGCTTTCTCAACCGCGCCCTATCTTCGTTCTCTTTCTCGCCTTTATAGTAGATCTCAACCAGCGTCACCCGCATGGGCGAGCTTTCCCACTTATAGATCACCCGTATTCCGCTGTTACCTGCTGTGCCTTTTAAGCACCGACAAGCGAAGCGCTTGGCCTTATAAAAAGCAGGCTCCTCAAACCCCAAGCCATCAATGCGCACAATCCCCAGCCAATCTGGCTGGTGCAAGTGCTTTGTAAGGATAGCAGCATCCAAGAAGACATCCAAGTCTTCCGGAAGAGTCCTAAACTTCTTTGTCAGCCGCTTCAGGTCCCTTTCAAAGGCCGGCAGCCGGATGACCTCAAAGGGCCTTGGCATCCGGACACCTGACGCTGTAGGGCTCGGTCCGGTAGAACACCTTTTCGTAGGGGATGGGGGCGTTGTCTTGGGTGGTCAGCCAGGGCACATCGCCGTGCGAATACTCACTGATCTGCCGGGCGTTCATGTGACCCAGCTTTCGCAGCACACCTTCCACGTGCTCAATCTCTTGGCCGTTGAATAGGCTCAGGTCGGCATGGCGCACGGGCAGGTATTTCTTCTGCTCATGGTCAAAGACCCTGGTCTTCACTAGCACCAGGTCCTTATCCAACATGCCCTGCACAATGTCCTTGAATTCCGCCGGTGCCGGGCCAAAAGGCTTCTTGATATAGGTGGCACCCACCAGCTGCTCTTCGTACTTCTCATAGTAGTCAAAGTCGATGAAGTAGAGCAGCTTGTAGATGACGGTCTCGCCCACATTGGCCCTAGCTCCGACCCGCTCTAGGATGTAAAGAAGCAGCTCGCGAAACTTGTCTAGCTTGCGCTGGGGCACGCTGATGCGCAGCACAGGCTTGGGCTCTGCAGCCTTGGCTCCGACAGGCGGCAAGGTGACCTCAACACGAGTGGCCGTGCCCAGCACCTCGGACGAGCTGACACCCAGCGCCTTGGCGATGCGCTCAATGTCAGCCGCCGAGATCTTCCGCTTCCCGCTCTCTATCATCGTCCAAGAGACGCGGTTCAGCTCGGCAGACTTTGCCGCAGCTTCTTGGGTCAAGCCGGCCCGCTTGCGCAGGGCCCTGATGATCTCTGCTGTCTTGCTAACTTGCTTTTCCATGGCTACCTCAAAGGGTTTTCTCCCCTTGATGTTACATAACGTTACATGACGTTGTCAACTTCCTTTACATCGGCTACTTAACGGACCACCGCACTGTGAACAAAGGCTGCCGAGATTGGCGCCTGTCCAGCCTTAGCTCTAGCTCTTTGATGAGCCCGCCACGCTTGGCCTCAATGGCATCTTGTGCTGTATATAGCTCACGGCGCTTTTGATTGCGCGTTGACTCCAATTCGCTGAAATAACGCTGGTGTCGCAGCTTCTCTTCCAGGGTCGGGGCCTGGCGGCTGGCTTTTTTAGCCTCTGCCATGGCCCTGTCCAGGTCTTTCAGCTCGAGCTCAAGTCCGTGCTTCTGGTCATCTGCCCAGCGGTCCAGCTTTTCCAAAGCCTCATCAAAATAGGCATTGTTCTTCTTCTCCAAGACGCCCAACCGGGCCAGACGCTGCTCTTCCAAGGCGCGCTCTAGGGCATCTTCGGGAGCTTGGCCAGGGTAAGCCACGCTAGTGGCGGGTAGGCTCAACATCCGCTGCACCTGGTCCTCATCAAGCATGCGGCCATCATCTGCCCAGCCCACGGTAATCAGGGCATCCTCTGCCTCCAGTGCCTCTACCATGAACTTCTCGCAGCGCAGCCAGCCGCTCTGGCCTGCCAAGGGCTCTAGCGCCGCCAGATTGCGCCCGCTCTGGCTGTGCTCAAAGGCCAGCTGCGCGCTAGGCGCCTCAAGCCCCTTGCAGGCCTCGATGATACGGCGCGCTAGAGGATGACCTAGCCGATAGAGGTTGGCGTCTTCCACATCCTTGCCTAGGCGGTATGGACCAGGCTCAATATCCTCACCGGGAAAAGGGTTGCTCTTGAGGACAAAAGAGCGCTCTTCCCCTTCCCTGAATTCTGCAGAGTCGCGCAGGTACTGCCTTGTGAGCAGCCACAGCCATTCCTGGGCTCGATCCCGGGCAGCCCGGCTGCTGTCACGGCTAAGCCGCAACTTCTCTTGCACCTCTTCGTCAAAGTTCTCAAGCAGCTTGCGCTCGGTGTCCGCCATCTTCTCTTGGATGGGCAGATCCATCTGCAGCTGCAGCGCATCAAAACCGGCCTGAATCTCCTCTGGTGTACGGCACTTCTGCAGGATCTCACTGATGCGCTTCTCAAAGTCCACGCCCGAGGCGATGCTGCCCAGCACCTCATCCGAGGCGCCAAACACGCCCTCAAAGAGCTTGAACTTCTCATCAAGGATGCGGTAAACGTGCAGATCAGCCTCGTTCTCTGTGTTCAAGAAGTTGACTACCACCACGTCATGCTTCTGGCCATAACGGTGGCAGCGGCCTATGCGCTGCTCAATGCGCTGGGGGTTCCAAGGCAGGTCATAATTGACCACCAGGTTGCAGAACTGAAGGTTGATGCCTTCTGCCGCAGCTTCAGTGGCCACCAGGATGTCCGCGCTATCCCTGAAATAATCCACCAGAGCCTGCCGACTGTCTGCCGTGCGGCTGCCGCTAGCCTTGGCGGTGCCCTTGTATTGGCCCAGCCATTGCTCGTATATCTCACGAGCCTGAGGATTCGCATTGGTGCCGTTGAAGCGCAACACCCTGCCCTTGAATGGGCTTTTCTCAAGCACTTGGACCAGATAGTCTTGCGTCCGAGTCGATTCAGTAAAGATGACTGCCTTGCGCGGCGCCCCAAGCTCTTGTGCCTTTGCAAAGCCCTTCTCAAGCGCCTGCAACAGCACCTCACCCTTTGAGTTAGCAAGGATGGATTCTGCCAGCTGCTGGAATTCACGAAGCTGAGCTATCTCCTGCCGGACCAATGGTAGATCGTCAGCAGAGAAGCGCTTTGCTGCTTTAGCCTCGCTCTCGTCTTCCTCGGCCTCTTCATCATCATCCACCCACTCATCCTGCAGGGCTTCAAGGGGCTCAAAATGCTCCGCCACTGATGCCACGTCCAAGTCAGTCTGCTCTTGCTTGCCCAGCGCATCGCTCAGCTTTTCTGCCAAGCCGCCCAAGGTGCCTGCGATAGCGAAAGTGGAAGAGGCGAGTAGCTTGCGCAAGATCAAGGTCATCAGCTGGCGCTGGCCCGAAGGCAAGGCATAGAGATGTTCTTGGCGCAGGTAATCGGTGACCAGGTCATAGAGCCGCTGTTCCGCGTCCGATGGTGCGAATTCTTGGGTGATGGGGATGCGCTTGGTGAACTTGATGTATTCCAAGACCTGCCGCCGCAAAGTGCGCTGGCAGATAGGCTTGAGCCGGGCCTTCAGTTCTTCAAAGCGAGGTCGCTCAGACAGGTCATTGTATTGGGACTTGAAGCTGGCCAAGTCGCCAAAGCAGTATTCATCAATGAAAGACACTAGGCCATAAAGCTCTAACAGGGAGTTCTGGAGTGGCGTAGCCGTGAGCAGCACTTTGGGGGCGTGGCTGATAGCGCCCTTAAGGATGTTAGCTATGCGATTGGTGGGCTTGTATACGTTGCGCAGGCGGTGCGCCTCATCCACCACCACCAAGTCCCAGGGCGTCTGCCGCAGGTAGGGTTCCTTGGACTTGGCAAAATGATAGCTGCAGATGATGATGCGCCCGCTGTCGTTGAACGGGTTCAGGTTGCCCGCCAGGGCCGCCTCAAAGGACTTCTTCTCAAGAATCACGGAAGGCAGAAAGAACTTGTCCGCCAGCTCCTGGAACCATTGCTTGCGCAGGCTGGCGGGCACGATGATGAGCAGGCGCCGTTTGCGCTCGGCCCACTTCTGCGAGAGCAGGATGCCCGCCTCAATGGTCTTGCCCAAGCCCACCTCGTCCGCCAGGATGGCCCCCTTGGACAGAGGCGAGCGGAACGCGAATAGCGCGGCATCCACCTGATGCGGGTTGAGGTCAACCTGCGCATCAGCCAGCGCAGTCGCGAACTTGCCCATGTCGTCTGAGGACCGGCGCAAGGTGAGGGCATGGGCAAAGTATTTGGCTTGGTGGGGGGTGGTCACTTGTACTATCCCTTTCTAACTGCTCTTACTGTGCAGAACACCTCTTTCAATAAAATTGATTATGAATGAAGAGCATACCAATAACAAGGAATCTCCTATATTTTAAGCCTTTTCATCATGCAAAATCACTCAACCTCCACATTCTCCAATACCATCTTCACCTCTCCCATAGTCACCACCGGCCCATCCGCCACCTCGCCCCCTTACCCCAGCAAGCTCCCCAGCCCTGTCACCCGGCTCTCGCCCGCCACGCAGGCGGCGCTGAGCACGGCTTCGTCGGCTGCCAGCACCACGCGCGATCTGGCGCGGGTGACAGCGGTGTAGAGCAGCTCTGGCCTCAGCAGCTTTTGCGCTTCGCCTTCGGCGTTCAAGGGCGGAAGCACCAGCAGAACGGACTGGTATTCACTGCCCTGGCTGCGATGCACGGTCATGGCCCAGGCCAGCTCATGCTCAGGAAGGTTCAAGGCGCTGAGCACGCGGGGCTCAGAGGCGCGGCCAAAGACAGCTTGCCTGCCCTTGGGGCCGGGCAGCAGCAGGCCCAGGTCGCCGTTGAAGAGGCCGGTGTGGGGGTCGTTGACCGTGATGCGCACAGGAGAGCAGAGCTGGGCCAGGCCCTGCTTGGCCAAGCGCTTCTCGACCCGCTGGTTGAGGCCTGCCACGCCCCAGGGGCCTTGGTTCAAGGCGCAGAGGATGCGCAAGCCAGCCAGGGCCTGCAGGGCCTCAACAGGCTCGACAGCCTTGGCCAGGGCCTCTACCTGCGGCCAGACCAGGTCTAGGGCCTGGTCTTGTTGGCGGCTGCCAAAGCGCTGCACCGCGCTGCCCGCGGCCGTGGGCGCGGCTTTGAGAAAGGCCTTGGCGTCTTGGGCCATCACGGCGCCCGCCAATTGGGCAATGGCAGGGCTGTCTTTGAAGCGGTAGTTGATGTCCAGCTCAACATGCCGGCCAGCCAAGGAGCGGCCCTTGGCAGCGCCTTCCACCAGCACGCCCAGCACGCGGCCGGGTTCCACGCTCTCTAGCTGGCGAAAGTCGCCCAACAGCACCAGGCTGGCCTGCTCAGGCAGGGCTTCGAGCAGGGCGTCCCACAGCATCACATCGATCATGCTGGCCTCATCCACCAGCACCAGGTCTGCGGTGAGCGGGCGCTGGCGATTGCGGCGGCAATGGTCAAGGGACGGCAGCCAGCCGAGCAGGCTATGCAAGGTGATGAAGCGGCGCCCGGCGTCTTGCAGGGCTTGCTTGGCGCTAGCAGCCTCTAGGGGCAGGCCCAGGGCGGCTTCGCCCACTTCTTGCCCCAGGCGCTGGGCAGCCTTGCCCGTGGGCGCAGCCAGAGCGATGCGCAAGCTGGGCTGCTGCAAGGCCAGCAGGGCCAGCAGGCGGGCTGCGGTGCGAGTCTTGCCCGTGCCAGGGCCGCCGGTGATGAGCGTCAAGCGGCTCTTGAGGCCCAGGCTGGCGGCTTTGGCTTGGGCATTGTCCTCAGGGAACAGCGCTTTGAAGGCTGGCTTCAGGTCTGGGGCGCCTTTGATGTCCTTGTCCACGGCCAGGCTGCGCAGGCGCGCGGCCACCCGGCTTTCGGCGCAATGAAAGCGCCAAGACTGCAAGAGGCCGCCCTGGGTCTGCACCAGCGGCGTGGGCTTGCCAGGGTCATCACCCTTGCCCACAGCCAGGCAGCCCTTCAAAGCCTTCATATCTGCCGCGCCCAGCTGCAAGGCGGTGTGGCCCTTGTCCCAGGCCTCTAAGAGCTTCTCGACCACGGCCTCGGCCGCAGGGCTCAGGCCCCATTTCTCTTTCAAGACATTGATGGCCAGGCTCATGCAAGGCTCCCTTGCGCGAACAGCGCGTCCAGCTCATGGAGCATGGCGTCACTGGGCCTGAACCAGAGCAGGCCCTGGCCCGTTCCCGCCTGCAGGCCCCGCAGATAGGCCAGGCCGCCCCCAACCAGCTCAAAGGGCTGGCCGCGCCGCATCAAGAAGCGGCGCAAGGCCACCAGGTACAAGTGGGCCTGCAGCACGTAATGGTGCTCTTGGGCGCTGCGGCGCAGGGACTCGGGGCCATAGTCCTTGGCGCAGAGGCCCTGCTTGTTGCTCTTCCAGTCTATCAGGGCCCAGCGCTGGCCATGGCGCAGCAGGCGGTCGATGAAGCCATGCAGCAGGCTGTCGGCCTGGTCTTGCGCAATGTTCAGCAGGCTGTCCGCGTATGCGCGGCCCTCATCGTCGGCCGCGTGCTTGCGAAAGACCGCGGCCAGGGCCTGCAGGTCTAGCCCGCCGGGCTGCAGAGGCAGCATGAAAGGGATCTCAGACTGGGCCTTGTCAGCCGCGGCCTGGCCCAGGGTGCAATCCAGCGCTTCTAGCCTGACCTTAGCCCACTTGGGCAGCTCAGTGCTCAGCGCTGCCACAGGGTCAAAGCCATTCTTGTCAGGCCCGGCAAAGCCGTGGTCCTGCAGGGCCTTGTGCACCAGCTCGCGTGGTTCTATGGCAAAGTCCCAGGCTTCTAGCACAGCATGCAGGCAGGTGCCGGGCCGGGCGCCAGCGGGAAAAGCCGCCAGGGGCACCCGCTCTGCGCTCTCATCCTCATCCACAGGCGCCTGCTCGGGGTCGCGGCGGTCTTGGGCCTGATCAGAGCCGTCAATGAGGCGTGAATAGCTGGTGAGCTTCCATTCTGGCACCGTGGCGATGGGGGCCTGGCGCTCCTTCAAGAGCAAGGGCAGGGCCTGGCCCTGGGTGTCGCCCGCAGCGCCTAAGTCCACGCTCGCCACGCTGAACAGGGGCTGGGAGAATGCCTGGCTGTCCATGCACACAGCCACTTGCTGGCACGTGAAGCCCGCCTCAAGATCGACGGTCTTCTGGGCCTTCATGCTGCTGTACCAGGCCGAGCCGCCCGCGCTGGGGCCCTCTGGCTTGGCCTGCAGCAGCCAATCTAAGGCCGAGGGCGGCACAACAGAGTTCTTCACCGCATAGCCCGGCCAGCCCGCCAGCACCCAGGCCCGCCGCCGCGCCCGCGTCAGGGCCACATAGGCCAGGCGCAGGTCTTCTTGCAGGCGCTCCCAGCCCACGCGCGCCTCCATGGCCGCCCGTGCTGCGGGGTCGAGCAAAGCCAGGTTCACCAGGGCTGGCTTCTTGTCTGGCATGCCGCTGCGCAGCACCACCCTTTCATCTTTTTCACGCCGCACAGACCAGAGATAGGGGCAGAAGACCAGGTCGAATTCTAGGCCCTTGGCCGCGTGCTGGGTCAGCACCTGCACCGCCGCGCTGTCTTGCTCTAAGCGCCGCAGGCGCTCTTTGGCCGTCACCGGGTCGATGCTGGCTTGGGCCTTTTGCAGCCATTCTAGCAGGTGCTCGGGCCCGCCTGCCGAGGCCGAGCCTTCGGCCTGCAGCATCTCGCATAGATGGCGCAGGTCGGTGATGCGGCGCTCGCCCTCATGGCTCTGCGCCAGGTTCTGGCTGGCTCCGCCCTCATTATCCAAGGCCGCCAAGAAGGCCGCCACGCCCTGCTTGGCCCAGACATCGCCCCAGGCTGCCAGGCGGTCTTGCCAGGCTTCTTCATCCTCAGGGCTCAGGCAGGCCAGCTCAGCCGCATTCAGGCCCAGCAGGCGGGTGGCCAAGGCCGCGCGGCGCCAGCCCCGCTTGCCAGGCTTGAGCACCGCTTGCATCACTGTGGCCAGCTCGGCAGCCTCATCGCTTTCCATCACATCGCCCGATTCGCGCAGCACGCTGGCGATATGGCGGCGGCTCAGGGCTTTCTGCACCAGGCGGGCTTCCCAGCCGCTGCGGGTGAGCACGGCGCAATGGCCCGGGTTCACGCGCTCTTGGCCCATGGGCTTGCCCAGCACCCTGGCGATGGCCGCGGCCACGGCTTCGGCAGCGCTCTCATTGCGCTGAGATGCGGTGGCCCATTGGCGCCAGGCCTCGGGGCCCTCGGCTCCCAGCCCCTCTTGCTCTAAAGGCTTCGCTTCCCTGCGCGGCTGCACCAGCGCCACCACCAAGCGCCCCAAGCCATCCTCAGGCAAGGGCAGGGCCGCATCGTTATGATGCGCGGTGGCCTTTTCCACTGGCAGGGCTGAGTTGCCCAAGGGATGGTCCAAGCGGCCAAAGAAGGCATTCAAGGCGCCCACCATGCCTTGGGCGCTGCGAAAGGTCTTGGTCAGCGAGCTGCAGCGCCCTGGGTCCACGGCCGATCGGGTGGCCAGATAGGCATCTAGGTCTGCCCCGCGAAAGCTGTAGATGGCCTGCTTGGGGTCGCCGATGAGCAACAAGCTATGGAGCGGGTCATCGAAGATGGCCTTGAAGATGCCCATCTGCAGCGGGTCGGTGTCTTGCGCCTCATCCACCAGGGCCAGGTTCCAGCGCTTCTTCAAGCGCTCCACCAGGTCCAGGCGCAGGGCCGCAGCCTCTGGCGCCTCATGGGGCGGCTCCACCACGGCCCCATGCAGCTTGTTGATCAAGCCCTGAAAGGTGACTTGATTGGCGGCTTCCAGCCGCTCTTGGGCCAGCTTGGGCGCCTGCGTCAGCAGCTCATCCATCCAAGCCCAGGCGAATTCGCGCAGCACAACTTGAATGCTGCCCGCAGCCCTCACGAGCGCGCTCTCGCTGTACTCAGCCTTCAGCGCCTTGCCTAGGCTCGAGCGCGCGGCGATAAGGCCCGCCACATCCACCACCTCTTTGGCCAGCACCAGCACGCTGCCATCGGGCTGCTCAGCATGGATGGCCTTGATGCGAGCGCTCAGGCCCAGCAAGTCCTCTGGCGTGGCGTCGTGGTTCATCTTCTTGGGGCCTGTGAGCTTGGCAGCCAAGGCCTTCAAAGCCTTGGCCTCTGCCTGCAGGGCCTCAAGAGCCAGCTTCAGGTCTTGCCGCACCTGAGCCAGGCTCTTGGGCCGGGGATGAAGCTGCAGGTCTCTCAGGTTCTCAGTCAGGTTCCAAGCGCTCAGGTCAGCATCCAAGGACCAGCCCTCTAGCGCGGCCAGGTCCGCCAGCAAAGGGTCATGCACCAGGGCCTGGCGCCACAGGTCAGCCAGCACCTGCTGCTTAAGGTCTCGGGTCTCGGTCATCACCGCAAAGCCCGCTGGCATGCCGCAAAGAAAGGCCTGGTCCGCCAGCACCGCGTGGCAGAAGGAATGGATGGTGGACACCGACAAGTGGTCGCTGTCTTCCAAGGCGTTCAACAGCCGGCCCTGGGCCAGGGCCTGCTTCTCATCGCTCAAGGCAGCCAGGCGCGCCAACAGGTCCGCCAGGCCAGGCTCGTCAGCAGGCGCTGCTTCGCCGCTCTTCACCAGCTCCACCAGGGCGGCAAGCTGGCGCCGCACCCGCTCGCCCAGCTCGCGCGCTGCGTCTTCCGTGAAGGTGACCAGCAGGGCCTGGTCCACCTTGTCGAGCTTGCCATCAATGAGCAGGCGGGGCACCAGATGGGCGATGGTCCAGGTCTTGCCAGTGCCTGCCGAGGCCTCGATCACTGAGAGCCCAGCGGGCACCTCGGTCTTCGATAGCTCAAAGTCGCTCATTGAGCCTCCCCGCCGGGCTTGGCCTTCATAGCCCACCACTTTTCCACGGGCTCATAGACTTGGCGGGCCAGCGACAGCCATTGAGGGAAGCCCTCGGCGGACAAGGGCTCTTGGCCCTTCCACAACAAGGCCATAGCCGGCTTCTGCCCCTCACCCGGCGCGCCAGTCTCATCCTTATCCCAGGCATCTTGAGCCGCAGCTCTGGCCGCCCCAACCGCATCGGCATCGTTGGCAGTCTTTTTAGAGGCTCTGGCCCAAGCTTCCCAAATCTCAAAGCTCAGCTTGGTAGAAAATGCCAAGGGCCGCCGCCGGCCAGCATGGTACAGAGCCACCAGCCCAGCCAGCTCTTTGCGGGCCTCCTCTGCGCCCACGGCGGGCAAAAGATACTCGTCTAGCCTGTGTTCACCGTTTCCTGCCACCAAGGTCGGCAGGCTCAAGCCAGATGCCGCGGCCAAGCAGGCTGTCACGCGGGCCTTCAAGCGCGTGCTGGCGCTACTAAGCTTTCCCGCTGTCCAAGCCATCAGGTGCTTGCCTGTCGCATCCAATGCCAGCTGGCCATCCAGCCGATGGCTGCCCAGGTCTGCCGACATTGTGCGCACCTGGGGCTGGCCCCCGGCAAGGCCTAGCACCGCCACGGCCACCTTTCTGCCCTCGCCCAGCTTCTTGGCCGCCAAGGACCGGCCATAGCGGCCATAGGGCAGCAGGCGCTCTGCCGAGAGCCGCTCTTCTAAGAACCTCTCTTGGCCGCTCAGGCCCGCTTGCAGGGCCGCGTCTGCCAGCTTCCACTTGTGCAAGCTGTCGCTCAGCTCCATGGGCTCTTGGTCTTCATCGCCGCCCTCTTCTGCCATGCGGGGCGGGGTCAGCCCCAGGGCGCGCAAACAGCCCGTGGCCGGGTCCCTTAAAAAGGACAGCACCTGGTCCAGGTCTGGGTCTGGCAAGCCGTCTTCGGCAGGCGCCTCAACATCGCCCGCAAAAAAAGGCTCTTCACTGCGCGGCAGTGCCAGGGTCTGGGCCAGCTCACAGGCATCCTTGTCATAGGACGCCTCAGCGCCCTGAAAATTGGTGGGGTTGAAGGGCTGCAGGCTGTGGTCCTTGACCAGCTTCTCGCGCCAGGCCTTGCGCCCTGCCGCATCCGTGGCAGCCGTGTCTTGCGCCGTGCGCAGCAGCACCTCTACGCTGGCCGAGAGGGGCTCGTCCTTGTTGCTCCTCACATTCCGCACCGGCGCTGTCAAGATGACCCGGTCCCTGGCAGCCATCAGCGCATCGAGCAAGAGCTGGCGGTCCTCCAGCCGGGGGTCGCGATCCCCGGCCTGCGGCGCTGCAGCCAGCAGGTCCCAGGCCGGCGCATGGCTGTGACGGGGGAACACTGCGTCGTGCAGGCCAAGGATGGCCAGCACCCGGCAAGGCAGCGCGCGCAGGGGCTTCAAGCCGCCCAAGGCGATGGCCCCACCCACCGAGGGCACCTTGCGCACCTCATCCAAGCCCTCGTCCTCTAGCCAATGGATGATGGCTGCGGCGTCCAGCCTCACCGTGCATCCGTGCTCAAGCTCGGCCCCGCGCAAGCTGGCCAGCAGCTCGGGCAGGCTCTCGCTGCCCAAGGCTTCCATGGCCTTGTCCAAATGCTGGCCCACCGCTGCCTGCAGGCGATCAGCCCAGCCGGCCGGCGATGCGGGGCTGGCCTGCCAAGCCCTCATCGTGGCCAGCACGCCGCTCATCCAGTCCAAAGCCAGGGACTGCGCCTTGCGGCCGCCGCCCAGGTCGCCGGCCAGGGGCAGCACAGCCTTGTCATCCCTGTCCGCGGCCAAGGGCTCTGGCCCCAGCCACAGGCCCGCTGCCAGCCTATCCAAGCCATGGGCCCAGGTGCCTTCCCTGTCGCTGCCCGCCTTCAAGCGGGCGCGGTGCTCTTGGTCCAGGCCAAAGGTGATGCCGCTGGCAGGCAGCTTCTCGGCCAGGCCATTCACCGCGTCCTCGCCCAGCTGGGCCAGCAAGGCCGGCTGTTCCAGCAGGGCCAGGCCTTCGCTCAAGGGCATGCGGCCGCCGGTCATGGCCAGCATGGCCTTCAAGGCTTGCAGGATGCCGTCGCCCAGGTCTTGCGTGCGCTCGGCCATGCGCAGGGGCAGGCGCGGGCTCTTGCCAGGCAGATGGGCCTGCACCAGGGGGCCATAGACCTTGAGGTCTGGCGCCAAGATCAAGATGTCCTTGGCTTGCAGGCCAGGCATGTCCTCAAAGGCCTGCAGCAGCTCATCGCGCAGCACCTCCACCTCTCGGCGCGGGCCATGGCAGCGATGCACGCGCAGCGAGCGCAGGGGCGCTTCAGCGATGGGGCAATTCGCGGGGTCAGGCTGGCGCGTGGCGCGGATGTCAGCCTGCAGCTGGCCCAGCAGGGTCGCGGCCTCGGGCTCGGGCAAGCCCTCATCCAAGTCGATGTCCACCTCATCCGCATTCAAGCCCATCCACGCGTCAAAGGTGGCGATGGCCTGGGTGCCCAAGCGCGGCAAGAGCGGATGCCCCTCGACATCCAGGTCTGCCATCTGCTTGTCCTTGCGCTGCTGGTAGCTGCTGCGCAAGCCCGACAGGTAATTGGCGCTGGGCAGCAGCAAGCGCAGATTGACCGCGCGAAACCTGCCCAGAGCAGCCAACAGCTGCATCAGCGAGCCGGGCAGGGGCCCGGTGGAGAGCACTTCAATGGGCGGCAGGCTCTTTGTCGCACCGGCCTGGGCCGTCTTGGCCAAGAGCCGCTTCAGCCCCATCACCGGGTCCACCGGGTCTGGCATGCCAGCGCGCAGGTCCTTCCAGAGCGCGCGCTGCCATTGCTCATCCTCTTCCGTGCCGGTGTTCAGCAGGCCGCCCCAATTGGAATCCGCGTCCCAGGCAGCGATCATGTCGGGCCTGAAATGCAGGTACTGGTCAAAGCGGTCCGCCACCTGCAGGGCCAGCGCCACCAAGGCCTGAGGGTCTTTGCAGGCCTTGCCCAAGCGAGGGTGCAGCTTGCGCTTCTCCAGCAGGCTCAAGATGCGCCAGCTCAAGCCCTCCTTGCTCCAGCAGGCATTCATGGGCTCCATGCCCAGCTGCAGCGACAGCCTATCCACAAAGGCCGCTGGCAGCAGGAATTCCACGCCCATGGCAATGCCCGCCTGGCGCGCCAAAGCCACCCGCACCCGCTCCACCAGGGGCCGCGAAGGCAGCAGCACCGGGATGATCTGCCCCGGGTCAGCCGCGCCCGCCAGCGAGCCGACCAGGTCATCGACCAGGCGGCTGGTGTAGGTGGAATGGATGAGGCGAAAGGTCATGGGCTTCCTTGAAGGAGAGCAGGCTGAGGGCAGCCTGGCTCTGAATGCCTTGCTTTGGCTCCCTGATTATAGTCCCGGGCAGGGACCTTCAAGCAAAAGAAAAACGGCACCACCCGGATGCTGCTGGATGGTGCCGTTTCTTGAAGTGGTGGAGGCGGCGGGAATCGAACCCGCGTCCGAAAGGCGTTCCTGGTCAGGCACTACACGCTTGTCTGGGTGTTTGATGTCGCCAATCAGGGCCCCACCCAGCGGGGTCCCCTCAGGCCATTGCCCACGTTTTCTCATCCCTCAGCCAGGGCACCCTGCCTTGGGACCAGCCCGTATGCGGCCGCTATCTATCCCCTACGGGCCGAAGGGACAGGAGCGGTGGCAGTTCTTAGGCTGCCAGTGCGTATTGTTCGTCAGCAGTTAAGCTGCGCCTAAGTTTTTGACGAGGCCTTAGACACCCCCGGCGTGCTCCTCACCGTTCACTCCCCCCGTCGAAGCCAGGTCGCCCCCCAGGTGGTGATCAGTGCATGCTTATTATACGCTCGCGCGAAGGCATTGGCGCAACAAAATATCTGCCACCTCTCCCCTTACCCCTACCGTGGGGGCCTATAATTCCATGCCCCCATCCCCTCTCCCAGGCGGAGAGGGGATGGGGGAAATTACTGGGGATACCCTGAACAAAAACCCCCTCCCCCTCTCCGCCCCGCCCGGCGAGAGGGGATGAGGGAAATTACTGGGGA
>Ga0302319_10005245_pt1 | contig 26136 bp, 16 predicted proteins | sample Bog_T0_2_FD_203319 | JGI IMG/M metagenome (GOLD analysis project Ga0302319, IMG submission 203319) | Peat permafrost microbial communities from Stordalen Mire near Abisko, Sweden - Bog_T0_2 | ecosystem: Environmental > Terrestrial > Soil > Wetlands > Peat | place: Sweden: Abisko, Stordalen Mire...
ACCGTAGGTAAGTCCCTGCTTTTTAGCCCAAACCGAAAGTTTCATGCCGATAATATCGTCCAAAAGCCCAAAGAAACAAGATGGAAGCGGATAAAAGCCGCTAAATTAGGCAGCAGTTGGCAACCCTATCATCCACGGCTCGAGACCTCCGAAATCTCACCCATCCCAGCTTGGGAAGCTTCACCCAGTCCCCTTCGAGTCGGAACTGCTTGGGATCGGGGAAGTGGAGGCCCTCATGCACCCCCTTCTTGTGATACCTCGGAAACCCGGCCTTCCCGGCAAAGAAAGCGCAAAAGGCCCGGTCGAGGCCCCGAAGGGTTGACTGGAGTGCATGATGGGGTGCCCGGGCGAGCCAGGGATACTCCTTCTTGAGCCCCGGGAGGAGTGCACTGAGGTGCCCATAGCCAACGGACCCACGGAACCCGGTGGCTCCGGCCGATCTTGCTGCCAGCCACAGATCCTCGCGGTAGGCCAAGGCCCGGTTCCATAGCCAGCGGCATGCACCCGCCGACTGGGCAAGAATACGCTCCTGGCCCGGATGGGGGCACAGGCGGTACCTCGGGCCTGTCAGTGTCGTCAACATGCTTGAACAGATAACGAAAAAGGCTTTAGCCTTCGTAAATGCAAGACGATATCCGCCATGGAAGAAGCGTTGTTTACGAACTCACTGTGCATTTAGTCTTTGTGACAAAATATCGCAGGGGAGTGATCACGGACAGGGTTCGGGAACACCTGAGAGGAACCTGCGCCGATGTGTGCCAGAAGATGGGTGTCGAACTCAAGGAATTTGATGGCGATGACGACCACGTGCACCTGCTGGTGGCCTACCCTCCGAAGCTGGCCGTATCGAGGCTCGTCAACTCACTGAAGCTTGTCTCGGCCAGGCTCCTCAGAAAGAGAGACTTCCCAGAAGTGAGAAAAAAGCTCTGGGGCGTACACTTCTGGACGCCGAGCTACTATGCCGGCTCATGCGGAAGAGCCAGCCTGCAGACCGTCAAGCGCTACATCCAGAACCAGAGGCGCCCAAACTAAGGCCACCGCTGGCGCTCGACCCGGCCTAAGCTCCGCTTTGGCCAGGTTTGCACGCCAACGGAGATCAAGCGACCGGAGCTCTATGCGGCGCCCGAGAAGGACAAGGCGCCGCCCTGGTGGATCCGCATCATCCTGGTCTGCACCTGCACCGGGGTGAGCTTCGCCCACGGCTCTAACGACGGGCAGAAGGGAATGGGCCTGTTGATGCTCATCCTGATAGGGGTAGTTCCCGGGGCCTTCCCGCTTCGCATGGACACGGACCAGGCGGCGATCCGGCGGATCACCGCGGAGTCGGCCGTGATCACGGCCGGCCTGCGCCAAAGCGCCCTCGCCGAGGAACAGCGCGGAGGCGATCCGGTGGCCGAGGTCTCCTCCTTCCTTCGGGAGGGTTCGAAGAAGCCGGTGATCCCCTTTGCGGCCATCGCCCAGCTCAACGAGCAGATCTCGAGCAAGCTTTCCAAGGTGGGCACCTTCAACGAGCTTTCCGAGTCCGACCGGCGCGTGATGCGCACCGACGTCTTTCTCGTGGGGGAAAGCCTGGGCAAGCTGGCCAAGGGAGGGCAGGTCAGCGACCCTGCTGCCAATCAGGCGTACACAAGCTACAAGGCGGATCTCGATAGATTGACAAAGTACATCCCGTCTTGGGTCAAGGTGGCTGTGGCGCTGGCGCTTGGCCTTGGCACCATGATCGGCTGGAAGCGGATCGTCGTCACCGTGGGTGAGAAAATCGGCAAGGCGCACCTCACTTACGCACAGGGGGCCTCGGCCGAGCTCGTCGCCATGTGCACCATAGGTGCTGCCGACCATTTTGGGCTGCCGGTCAGCACGACCCACGTGCTCTCATCCGGCGTGGCCGGGACGATGTTGGCCAACCATTCGGGCCTCCAGACCAAGACCCTGCGCAATCTGCTCCTCGCCTGGGTGCTCACGCTTCCCGTCTGCATCTTCCTTGGGGCCGGCATCTTCTCCCTGGCCCTAAGCATCGTGCTCAATTTCGCCCGCTGAACCGCGGGATGAGCGGGGGCTCGTCGGCATGGAGGGACCCGAGTCTGCGCTCGACAATCGAGTCCGGCGAAAATCCCATTGCGCCATGACTGCCGGCAATCGACGCCGCCTGAAGGCGGCAGCCGCTTTAGTGGCCGGCGCGGCGCTTTACGTCCTCGTGCCGCGGGCACTGGAGCGTACCGCTTCGGCGATTGCCGGCCTGCAGGCGCACGTCACGGGACAGTTTGTCGAGGCAGGAGATATCCCGATGAACCGGGGCGTCGCCGCCGATGGAGAGCGCCGGGACGGCTTTGCACGCCAGCAGCGGCCCTCGGGCGGTGGCCGGTTCTGGAGTTCGTGGAATGGCTCAAATGGGGGGACCGGGGCGTTGGCCATGGGCCCGTTTCCCGCGCCCACCGTGATCGGGCTCGACGTCTGCGGCTACCCCCACGTCGAGGGCAACGCGCTTTACCTTGAGAACATGGCGACCCGCGCCCGCATGGACCTCACCGAGGACAACATCGGCGCAGGCTGGGCCCAGGTTCGCCGGCGGCTGCCCGACTCATGGCGGGGCCAGCCCGTCGTGCTGCACGCCGTCGACGGGTCCTCGGCCTACTTCGGATGGATGGGGGTGGGGGAGCCCCGCGAGGTTCCCCTGGCGTGGGCGGGGTGGGATTCGTTTGCGCGCAAGCTGCTCGGCTTTGCCGGCGCGGGCGCGGTCTTGCTCCTGCTGCAGCGCGCCGCCGCCGCGCTCCTGAAGCGTCTTCCGTGGAGCCCCCCTGGGAGCGAGGCGCTCGCGTCCTTCGCCTTGGTGGCGCTGGTGGCCTACGGCGTGTTCTGGGTGTTCTTCGCCAGCGCGCTCGCGGGAAAGATTCTTGTATGGACCGTGCTCTTCGCGGCGTCCTGTGTGCTCGTCAAGGGGGCCGGGGAGCCTCCGGCTCTGGGCGGGAGCGAGGCCAGGATCCCGCTCATGCTGATGGCGGCCATCGGCTGCCTTTACGTGGGGGTGCTCCTGCTCTACGGCTCCGACCGGCCGATCTCGACCCTCGCCTCGCACCGCTTCATCGACAACCTGGCCGTCGACAACGAGCTGCCGCAGATGTTTGCGGACCGCCTGGTCCACGGGGAGGATCCCCGCCACCTCGCCTTCGGATGGTGGTCGAGCAGCGACAGGCCGCCGCTGCAGACCGGGGCGGACCTGCTGATCGCCTATCCCGTGGCGGCCGCCGGGGTGGATGCCGACACCGCGGCGCAGTCCGCCGGGATCTGGATGCAGCTCATCTGGGTCTGCGCGGCGTGGGCATGGCTCAGGACGCTGGGGGTGGCGCTGCGCCGGGCTGCACTGGCCGTCGCGCTCATTGCGCCGACCGGCTTCCTTCTGCTCAACACCGTGTTCGTCTGGCCCAAGCTCCTGGCCGGGGCCTTCACGATCGGGGCCTTTTCCCTCTGGCTGTCGATGCGCCCGGCCGGTCGCTTCGGCACGCGCGGGTTTGCGGCGATGGGCCTTTTTGCGGGCCTGGGGTTCCTCGCGCAGGAGGGGACGGCGTTCTCGATGCTGGCCTGGCTGCCCCTTGCCTTGCTGGCGCCGGGCGGCCGGCGCCTCGCTCCGTGGGCGGCTGCGGCGGTCGTGTTTGCCGTGCTGCTCGTCCCCTGGTTCGCCTACCAGCACTACTACAACCCGCCCGCGAATTTCCTGATCAAGTGGCACCTGGGAGGCGTCAATGTCCCGGACGGACGGGGCACCTGGGAAACCCTCGTGGCGTCCTACCGCTCCCGCGACCTGGCAACATTGCTGGGATACCGGCTCAACAACGCCGCGGTGACGCTGAGGGGGCCGTGGCTCGAGCGCCTGGGCTGGCGCGGCGACCTGGTCGCCCTGCGCAATGCGCAATACTACGGCGTGTTTTTCGCCCTCGGCCCATGGAACCTGGGGCTCATCCTCGCCGCGGCGCTTGCGATCCGCCGGCGGGGTGTGCGCCCGAGCGATGACGGCCAGGGGAGTCTCCTGATGTCCGCCGGCTGGTGCGGGCTGACGCTCGCCGCGTGGGTCGCCCTCATGTTCCTGCCCGAGAGCGCCGTGATCCACCAAGGTCCGTACGCCTGCGTTCTCCTGCTGCTGCTCTGCGGGGCCCTGTCGCTGATGCGGGCGCACCCCCTGGCGCTCCTCGCCGTAGGGGCCGTCGCGATCGCCGACTTCGCGCGGATCTGGATCCTACCAAATCCGAGCCGGGTCACGCCGCTGCATTGGGACGCCGCCGCGGTGGCCCTTCTCTCCTGCGCGGCCCTTGCCGCGATCGTGGCGTCCGCCGGGGACCGCGGCCGCGCGGACTGAGCGTCAAGGAGGGGCCGCTCGCGGTTGGGGGGAAACCCCGAGGTGCGTCTTCGTGCTGGCAACGGGCTTCGCCGGCCTCCTCCGCAACTGGCTTGCCGGTCCGCCCCGCGAGAGGCTTAAGATGCTCGACTCCGCGGAGTGCCCGGGCTGATGCTGGAAATTCGGTTTTGCGCGGGGCCTGAGGAAGGCCCGGCGCCTGCCCCAAAGCCATTCGCCCCATGCCATCCGAACTACTGTACACCCGGATCGAGGACCTCGCGGCACCCATCGCGGCGCTGCAGCAGCGCCTGCTTGCCACGCCGACACCTGCGTCGCGCGGCATATGCGGATTCGATGGATTCATCGATACGTTCATCCGTGTGACCGCGCCCAACACGCTGCTCGAGTTCGGGCAGCGCGCGATCGCCGCGGCGGGCATCTCGGCCTCCTACCCGGTGAACCACGACCACGACAAGTTCGGGGGCAACGGACCGCTTCTGGCCGGGGCGCTGCACGACCTCCTTTCAGGCCGGGCCGAGGTCACCTACATCGGAGCCCTGGGCGACACGGAGGTGCTTCCGATCTTCCGGCGGGCCATCGGGCCGAAGACGCGCCAGATCTTCACGATCGCGGACCCGGCCCACAGCGACTGCCTCGAGTTCAACGACGGCAAGATCATGCTCTCGGACCTGAGGGCCTGCGCCCAGATCACCTGGGCGCGCGTGCTCGAGCGCGTCGGGCCGGACACGCTCGACAAGCTGCTCCTTGAGAGCGGCTTTGTCGCCGCGGTGAACTGGGGCAAGCTGGTGAACGTGGGCACGGTCTGGGAGAACCTCTCGGGCCGGCTGAAGTCGCTCGGGGTTCCTGCGAAGAAGGTGCTGTTTTTCATGGATCTAGCGGAGTTTGAGCAGCGTCCCGTCGAGGACACTCGCGAGCTGGTGTCTATCCTGGGCAAGATCACGGCGCAGTGCCGCACCATGCTCAGCTTCAACCTGAAGGAGGCTTGGCAGATGGCAGAGGTGTTCGGAGGGGGCTTCCATGGAAAGAAAGCGCCCAAGGATGTGCTGGCCCTCACGCTGCACCTGAAGCAAAGCCTGAATGTCGATTGGGTCGTGGTTCATCCAAATGACGGCGCAGCCTGCGCCACGGAGCGCGCCGCCGTGTACGTTCCAGGCCCGTTTTGCAGGAATCCCCTGATCTCCACCGGTGCGGGAGATCACTTTGGCGCCGGCGCGCTGGGTGCAGCGCTGCGCGGCGAGGACGAGCTGGGCGTTCTTCTGATGGGGGCTCTCACCAGTGGCTACTTCGTGCGCAGCGGGATCTCCCCGTCGCTCGAGCAGATCGGGGAAATGGCCCAGAGATGGCTCGGCGGCAACCTTCCTGAGCGCCTTTAGGCGGGACGCGCCTGCTGGCCTGGGGCGCTTGCGCGCTCAAGCATATTCCCCTGGCGCCGGAAGGTCTCACGAAAGAGCCTTCGGGCCTGAGGCCTCGGAGCGCGCCTCGCGGAGCCTTGTGGGACGAACACAACCATGCCGGCCAGGGATTGCCGTGAATGTCCCTTGGGGTGAGGCCGCTCAAGGAGATTCAAGATTGCGCTCCTAACGGCCTTTTGCCGCCACGTCGTCGTGGCACGCTCTTCGTCCTCAGTCGACCTGCAGGTCCGTGACCGACCACCATCCGGTTCCCGCCGCGGCCGTGTCCGTGATGATGACGTAGCGTCCCCGAGTTCCCTTGGGAAGTTCGATCACGGTCTTGTCGGTTTGTCCCGAGCCCGATGCAAGGGCGGCTCCGGGCGTTGCCGGGTCGTCCGTCACGCGAACCTCGTACGCTGCCGGGAAATTGCCCTCATGGCCCGCCTGGTCGAGCGTCAGGCGCCTCACCGGACGGACGCTCCCGAAATCGACCTGGAGCCACTGGTTGCCGTTGCTCTGGACCTCCCAGGCGGTCTGTGGATCGTTGTCGAAGATGTTGCCGGCCTGTTCCTGGGCCGCGGAAACCTTGGGCTTCGGCGGCCATGACTGGTTCGCCTTGATTGCGAGGACCGCATCCTTTGCTTCGTCGCCGAGCAGGGGATCATTCTCCAGACTCTCCGCCAGGGCCAGAGCCCCGCTGCTCGATCCACGCCCCAGGAGGAAGAGGAGCCGGCGTCGCGCCTGCGGATCCTGGGTCGATGCCAGCAGGCGGCCCACGAGATCGGAGGGCTCTTCGGCAGGACTGCGCCGGAAACGCTCCAGGGCGCGCATCGCCCCCTTCAGGGAGGCCTCGCGGACGTCGGCGACGCCGGAGTGCTCCGCGGCACTCACGAGCAGGGGAAGGGCGGCCCTGTCGGGCCATTGGACGAGGCTTTGCTCCGCCGCCTGCGCAACGTCGGCCTGCGGCAGGAGCGCCGCCCGGCCGGCGCACGAGGCGGCATCGTCGCCGCCCAAGCGGGGGAGAACGGAAAGCAGCCGGACCTTGACCGCGGCATCGCCGTGGTCGATGGCCTCAACGAGGGCCCGGGACCGCCCGGCCACGTCCGGGTTGCGCAGTGTCACGTTGGTGAGTGCCCGCAGCGCACGCGTCTCCTCGGGGCCTTCCCGAGCGGACACAGCCCAGGAAAGCAGGTCTGCCTGGCACGAAGCCGGGGCGATTTCGCCCAACGCGCGCAGCGCGGCCGCCCGCACGGAGGTATCGGGATCTGTCCGGGTCTCCAGGAGAAGGGGCACGGCCTCCGTCATGTTGCGCAGCCCGACCTCCTCCAGGAACACACGCCGAACGGCAGGCTCAGCCCGGCGCGCGCCGTCGAGGACTGCCTTGCCCACGCCTTCGCCGGCAAGCCGCGCCAGGCTCTCGCGGGCCTGCATGGATTCCTCCGGTGCGCCGGCGCTGGCCGCCGCGGCGAGCCATAGGGCAACGTCGCCGTTGCCGGGAAGCATTCCCAGCGCGGCGAGCGCGGACATGCGCACGTCGGGATCGGGACTTGCCGTCGCCGCGAGCACATAGGGCACGGCCGCAGCGTCGCCTTTGCGGGCGAGCGCCGTGACCAGGGCCGTCTGGATCGAGGGGCTGCAGGATGCCAGGCTCGCGCCGAGCGCGGACGGAAGGTCGGGGGAGGAAACGGTGACGATCGCCTCAAGGGCGACGGGCCTTATGGCCGCGTCGTTGCCGGACAGGGCCGCGAGGATCTGGCGCGTCGCGCCGAAGGGTTCGCGGTCCAGCAGAGCCCTCCAGGCCGCTGCGCGCTGGGGCCCGGCAAGCGCGGGATCACCGGCCATCGACCGCAGGGCCTGCGTGCCATCGGGCCCGGGCAGCCTGCCAATGCACCGCAGCCTCGCCTCGGCCACAACCTGGCTGTCGGGTGCCGGGGCGCGTTCAAGCTCGGCAAGCGCCGCGGGCGTTGCAATCCACCCGAGAGCGTTTGCGGCTGCGTTTGCGGTCGGGGCATCCGGGTCCCTGAGAAGCCCTGCGAGGAGGGGCACGGCGGCGGCAATGCGCCGGTGGCCCACGGATTGCACGAGCGCAAGGCGCACGGCGCCGTTGGATGCCTGGAGCGTGCGCACGAACACGGCGTCCACGGCGGGGCCGGGAACCGGCTCAAGGGCGAGGCGGGCGATGTCCACCTGATGGGGATCGACCAGCATGGCCCCGAGCACGCGGAGGGTTTGCGCGTCCGCCGACTGCTCAGACAGGAGCCGTCCCAGGCGCTGGCAGAGGGCCTGTTTCGCGGCAAAGGACGCCTCCGGCTGCTGGAGCGCGCGGACCATGGCGGAGCAGAGCGACGCGACTTTTGCGGGATCGGCGCCCGCGGCGGAGATGGAGCGGTCCAGCTCGTCGAGTGGGGTCTGGCTCCCCGCGTAGTCAGCCGAGCGGAGGGCCGCGATGGGAATCTCCTTCGGAGAGCCCGTCCCGGGTGAGAAGACGGAGGGCCCGGCGCAGCCCCCGAGGAGGCCGATCGCGGAGGCAATCAGGAGGCGGCAGTGCGTGGGAATTCGGGAAGACATCGGGGGGCGCGTCAGAGGTTCGCGTAGGGTGCGCGCCTGGGCCGGTCCAGCCAGCGCGAGGCGACGTCGTCACCCACGATCTGTTCGGTTTCGGGATCCCACCTCACGGGCCGCCCGATGCGCTCGGCGATCCCGTTCAAGTGACACACGGTCGCAGTGCGATGGCCGATCTCGACGTCGGCGATGGGTCGCTGGCGGGTGCGCACCGCGTTGAGGAAATCGCCCTGGTGGTTCTCGCTGGCGTAGAGGTGCGTCTCGTCTGCGCGCAGGGGGCGTGCGGCAAGGTCGGACGGGCTGGTCTCAAGGTAGTCGCCGCGCGAGACCCAGATGGTGCCCTTGGTCCCGGTGAACTCAATCATCGCCTTCAACCCCTGGTCGACGCGCTCGACGTGCAGCCCGTTCGCGTAGACGTGGGTCTGGTAGGGCGTGCCCTGCCAGCCCTTGGGGATGAATTCGACCGGGCCCGAGTGGTCCATGCCGAGCGCCCACTGGATGATGTCAAAGTGGTGGGCGCCCCAGTCCCCGTTCTTGCGGGCCCCGTAGTCGTAGAAGCACCTCCATCCGCCGCCGAAGTCGCCCTTCACCCGGCTCTCGTTGTAGGGCCTCCACGGCGTCGGCCCGAGCCAGCGGTCGTAGTCGAACCCCGCGGGGATGGGCTGCTCCGCGAGGCTGGGGGCCGGCGGGAACTCCCCCAGGCTGGTGCGGACGCGGGTAAGGTCGCCGATCCATCCGTTGCGCACCATCTCCGCAGCCTTCCTGAAGGAGCGGTTGGAGCGCTGCTGGCTGCCCGTCTGCAGGATGCGGCCATGGTGGCGCGCCGTGTCCACCATCATGCGCCCTTCGCGCACGGTCAGGGTGAGCGGCTTCTCGCAGTACACATCCTTGCCCGAGCGCATCGCGGCGATGGAAACCGCGGCGTGCCAGTGGTCGGGTGTGCACACCCACACTGCGTCGATGTCGTCTCGGGCGAGAACCTCCTCATGGTACTGGTAGGCCTTGACGCCGCGGTAGTTCCCGGCACCGCGCTCCGCGGCGTAGGTTCGCTCGGCCTCGTCGCGCAGCTTGACCGCCTTTGCGAGGGCCACGTCGCACAGGGCCAGCACGGTGCAGTCCTGCCGCCCCATCAGGGCGGAAAAATGGCCGGCGCACTGCAGGCCGTTCCCGATGAGGCCGATAGAGAGCCTGTTGCTCGGGGCGGTTTCGCCGAAGAGCGAGGAGGGCAGGAAGCGGGGCGCGAGCGCATAGGCAAGGATGCCTGCGAGTCCCCGCTTGATGGCGGTGCGTCGGGTTAACGTGGGGTGGGGCATGGGCAGCGGGGGGGTTCGACTGACTTCCAGGGGGCCGTTCGAATTAGGGGCCCAATCTGGGAAATTGGAACCCTGAACTAGGGGTATGTGACGAGCGCGGCTCAAAGCAGAGGGCAGGACAGGGTCACCGCCTTGGAGCCCGGGGGGAACTCGTGCTCCGTTGTGGCGCCCGACGGCCACCGCACCCGGATCCTCCTGGGCGGGTTGCGCTCGGCCCATCCGAAGAAGCAGGCCGCGCTCGACTGGGAGTAATAGCCCGAGCCGGCGTACACCTCGCCCATCTGGGAGGGCCCCGACCCGAACTCGACCGCGATCCTCGCCCCCACGCCATGGGGATTGCCCAGGGGGCCACGCAGCTGGACGCGAAGGCTGCGGCGCCCGGCGACCCCGTTGTTCCGGAACGCGAGCGTCGTGTCGTTGTTGCGTGAAACGACAAAGTCGGGCCAGCCGCTGCCGTCGAGATCGACCAACGCGAGGGCCTTTGCGTCGCCGGGAACGATCAGCCGGCTCGCGGCCGGCGGGACGGGGGTGAACCCACCGCGGCCGTCACCGCGCAGCAGCTGGCTGAGCCCGCCGTCGAACCGTCCCACCGAGGGGATCGGCGAGTATGAGTTCTGCACGACGTAAATGTCGGCATTCCCATCGCCATCGAAGTCCCCGGTGACCATCCCCTGGATCGGGGACACCTGCGCGATGTGGGGCAGGGGCTCGAAGCGATGGGTGCCGTCGGGCTGGCTGAGGAAAACGCCGCTTCGGAACTCCGTGGCCTCAAAGCGCTGCGCGGCGGCGAGCCTGTCCTCGCCCAGGATCTCCGCCAGCGTCGCCCTTGCATAATAGTCGTTTCGGGGGAAGCGCTTCAGAACCTTGGGGATCACCGCCCCGAGGTCCCGTCGGCTGCGCCGCGGATAGACCCTGTCGCCCTCGTAATAGGCCTCGATCAGCTGGCGATCGCCATCTCCCTTGAAGTCCCCGTAGTAGAGGAGGCAGGGGTGCTCCCGGCTCGCGCGGTACGGCGTGTTGAGGCCCACGTTGCCCACCACGTAGTCCATGCGCCCGTCGCCGTTGAAATCGGCCGCCGCGATCGAATTCCACCATCCGGTGCCGGCCGCGGAAAAGCCCGCCCGCTCGCTCCAGTCTTCGAGGCTGCGCCCCTGATTGTTGTGAAAATACTTCACCGTGCCCCATTCGAGGGCCAGCAGGAGATCGGGCCAGCCGTCACCATCGACGTCGCTCCAGACGGCCCCAGTGACCATTCCCACCGCGCGCAAACCGGGAGCCACCCGCTCGGTCACGTCTTCAAACCTGCCGCCGCGGTTCGCCCACAATGCGCTTGGCGGGGGCAGCGGGTAATGGCCCGGCACGACGCGTCCGCCGATGAACAGTCCCAGCCGGCCGCTTCGGTCGAAATCTGCTGCAGTCACGGCTCCGGCGCTCACCGGGAACGGGGGCAGTGAGTCGGCGGGTGCGGGTCTAAGGCCGCCGCGGCCGTCGTTCAGGTACAGCCTCGGTTGATATTCCCCGGAGCCGTCGGGCAGGGCGCTTCCCGCCCGGGTGACCAGCACGTCGTTGACGCCGTCGCCATCGGCGTCGAAAAGGAGGATGGGCCCGTCGTTCAGGGAGTCGCCCGGACAGAGCGCCCCCGAGTCGGCGAGCGCGTAGGTCGCTGCGGCTTGGGCGGCGAGGAGCCGCGCGGGGTCCCTCGGCGTCCCTCCCAGCAGGACATCATCCCTCCCGTTGCCGTGGAGGTCGCCGACCGCGATCGCGGGGCCTCTCCTGTTCTGGCGCATGGGGAGCAGCCGCTGCTGGACTTCCTCATCGATTCGAACCTCGCGGGAGAGCAGCGAGAGGTTGGCGGAGGAACTCACCTGCGAGAACTGGCCCGGGGCGGCTTCCCTGGGCGGTGACGGCGCGATGGGCGCGGACGGCTCGGTGATCGTGAACCGCCTGTCGGCGGCAAGATCCGTGAAGGTCTGGATGTGGCCGCTCGGCCAGGATACGACCATGCGCCGGATCAGGGTGTCGCTGCCCAGGCCAAAATGCAGGACGGGCTCGGAACTTGAAACGACGCCACGCGCGAGGACCAGGGTGCGCACCTGGATGCCCGAGTCGGTCTCGATGCGCACCGTCGAGCCCACTCCAAACCGGTTCGAGCGCGTCCCCCGGAGCATGATGACGACACTATGGCCCAGGTCCGCGTCATTTCGCAGGAGCGACACGCCGCCCTCGTAGTTCGTGTAGACAAGGTCCAGGTTGCCGTCCCCGTCCAGGTCGCCGAACGCCGCGCCAAAGCTGATCCCCTTCTGGTTCAGCCCCCACTGCGCACTGACGTCCTCAAAGCGCAGGTCCCCCATGTTGCGGAAGGCAAGGTGCTGCTCCCGAAGCTGCGGGCTCGCCTTTTCAACCAGCGCCTGTCCGACGAGTGAGTCCGCAAGCTCCTTTCGGGCGATGAGGTCGGCATTGTGCAGCTCGCGGTTCATCCCGTTGGTGATGAAAAGGTCCAGGCGCCCGTCGTTGTCCAGGTCCTCGAGGCGCACGGACCACGTCCAGTCGGTCGCGGAGAGACCCGCGAGGCACGCGGCCTCCAGGCAGCGTCCCGTGCCCGTGTTGATGTAGAGCGCGTTTCGCAGGTATTGGGGGGCTGCCTTTGAACCGTCCGGGGGATCCTCGAGGACCCCCCGCATCAGGGCGGTCGAGCGCTGGTCCTTCTGGTGGGTGGTGGCCGCCATCTCGGCGACGAACAGGTCGATCAGCCCGTCGTTGTTCACGTCGCCCAGGTCGGACCCCATTGCGGAGTAGGGCATGTGGGGGACCACCGAATCGATGACGTCGGTGAACGTCCCGTCCCGGTTGTTGTGGTAGAGCTTGTCGGGCGCCTGGAAGTCGTTTGCCACATACAGGTCGGGCCAGCCGTCCCCGTCATAGTCCCACCACACGCTGGAATGGCCCTGCGCCTCCCCGTTTATCCCCGCCCTGTCGGTGACATCGGTGAAAGTACCGTTGCCGTTGTTGTGGAAGAGATAGTCCCTCTGGCCGTTCGGGCGGCTCACGTCGAGGAGGTTGGTCTGTAGGAACACGTCGAGAAAGCCGTCGCGGTCGTAGTCGCAGAAGGCCGCCATCACCGAGGCGTCGCTGACGGCGAGCCCACGGGCATGCGCCTCCTCCCTGAAGGTGCCATCGCCCTGGTTGATGTAGAGGAGGTTGGGGGCTCCGAAACGGCAGACATAGAGGTCCAGCAAACCATTGTTGTCCACGTCGACAAACGTCGCGCCGTGCTTCCATATCGCCGCTGCGTCCCCCTTGTCGCCCACGCCGGCCCTCTCCGTGACATCCTCGAACCTCCAATTGCCGAGGTTGCGGAACAGACGGCAGCTCCTGGTCTTGCTCACGGCGAATATGTCCGGCCGGCCGTCACCGTCGTAGTCGCCGATCGCCACACCGGTGCCAAGCGAGCCGTATTCGCTCTGCTTGTAGAGGGCGCCCCACATCCTGGGATCATCATACGGGTTCTCCGTGACGATCCCGGTCTCCTGCGGCGGGAGCATCTTGAACAGGGTCGCCCCCCTGCGGCCGAGGCGCGGCGCCAGGGGCTGCCCGGCAATGGAGCCCCTGGTGTCCGCCGGGCCTTCCGGGCCTGAAGCGGCCGCGGCCGCCCGGCCGATCAGGGCGAGCGGCCGTCCCACGAGGACGGCGCCGCTGGCTGCCAGGGTCTTGAGGAATCGCTTGCGGTTCACCGGGGGTCGACGATGGCCGCGCATGGGGCTGCGGCGGCTGGGGGATGAACGGTCGTCATTATTGGGTTTGGGACTGGGCGGCCCTCCGTCCCGGCCGTCGCCGCCCGGGTCTTTCTTGGAAGCCGCAGCGTTGGGGTGGCGCCATGGGCTGGTGAAGTTTGTGACAGTGAAAGAGTCTGCCTCAAGGAATTTTGGGGCGCCTGCCCCAAATGGAGTGACGGCTCCCGAGCGGCGTCTGAAACATGCGCGGGAAGGTTTTTTCGGGATCCGCCGGGGCCTCCCCGCTTTCTTGGCTGTCCCATCCCGACCAATTCTGGTTGAAAAGCCTCTGCGTCTGCCGCCGATGCCCCCGCAATTATGACCCTTTCAGACCGGTTCACCTCCAAGGGCTGGATGTTGGCGCCGGCTTGCGCCCTGGCCTTCATCCTTTGGTCGGACCTCGCCAGGGTCAGCCGGGTCGAGTTGGTCTCGGGCTTTGACACCAGCGGGGCCGTCATCGACCCGCACTCTCCCACGGGCTACGCCGGCGGCAAGCGGTGGCTTGTCGTGCCGGAGCACAACAACCCGACCTACCAGTGGATCGGGGAGACCCAGCTCATGCTGGCCCGTGGCGACTGGCGGGTGAGGAGCGTTGAAAACGAGAATGCGCCCTACGGAAGGGACGTCCATTCGGCCTCGCCCTACCGCTGGTGGTTCCTGCTCCTCGCCGGGTGCGGCCACGCTCTTTCCGGCCTGCCGATCGCGCTGTGCGTGGAGCGAGCGGCCCTTTACTCGGACCCGATCCTGCACGTCCTGCTGCTCGTCGCGACGACGCTTTTTGCCGCACGCCGTTTTGGGCGTTTCTCCGCATCCCTAATGTCCCTGGGCATTGCCGCGCTATTTCCGATTGGTTCGGCCTTCCTTCCGGGAATCGCAAGCGACTTCGGCATGGAGCAGGGGGTGATCCTGTGGAGCATCCTGTTGCTCCTTTCGGGGGCATCGGCCGGTTCGAGCGCCACATGGTGGTATTTTGGGTCCGGGGTCGCGGGCGGATTCGGCCTGTGGCTCAGCGCGATGGAGGCGGTGCCGATCATCGCGGGAATCGCCCTTGGGGGACTCCTTGCTGCGCTGCTGGAGCGGCCCCCTCCGGGCAACCCCCCGGACCGGGCCCGGGTCCCACCGCCGCCGTGGATCGCCTGGGCGATGGGCGGGGCCCTCTGCAGCCTCCTTGCCTATCTCGTCGAGTATTTTCCGGGACACATGGAGCCCGAGCTGAGGGTCAATTATCCCCTCTACGGGCTGGCGTGGTTGGGGCTGGGCGTACTGCTCTCGCATTTCTCTTACTGGGCGAGGGGCGGACGATGGCCCTGGGCAACAAGAGGAATGGGCACAACGCTCCTGTCGGCAGTCGCGGTCGCGTCGCTGCCGGTTGCGATCTGGCGCAGCGGACAAAGGGGATTCCTTTCCGACGACCTGCTGTCGTCGCGGCTGACGAACTTGCCCGGAGGCGTTGTCGCTCCAAGCCTGTCGGCATGGGTGGCGAGCTACGGCATCGCCGGAGGCCTTGCTGCCGCCGTAGTCCCCGTGCTCCTCATCGCCCCTGCGGTGGCGTACCTTCTTTGCGGCAGGACGGGCCCGGGGCTGCGCCGGGCGATCGCGGTCGCCCTTGGCCCGGTCGCGGTTGCGCTTGTCTTTGCCCTTTTCAGGCTGCGCTGGTGGAACACGTTCGATGCCGTCCTGCTTGCGCTTCTCGCCGTTGCCACGGCGGCCGTCCCGTCGGCGGGGAACCCCGGGCTGGCCCGTTGGCTTTGGTCCGCGGCCCTGGGGATCGCCCTAGTGTTCGGCGTGGTGCGCCTCGTGCCGGACAAGGGGGCCAACGGGCAGGGCGTCGTCCGCCTCACGCGGGCCGAGGTGGAGGGCCTCTATGAGCGAGGCCTGGCCGATTGGATTGCGGATCGCGCGGGCCCGGAGGGTGCGACGGTGCTCTCGCCGCCGTTGCGCACGTCGAGCCTGTGCTTCTACGGGGGGTTGCGAGGGCTGGGCACGCAGAACTGGGAGAACAAGGCGGGCCTCGCGGACACCCTTCACATATTCTCATCGATGCGGCCGGACGAGTCGCTGTCGGTTATCCGGGAGCGAGGAGTGACCCACATCGTGCTTCCCTCCTGGGACACGGATCTCGACGACTTTGCCCGATCGAGACTGAAATACCCCGAGGCCTCCTTTTACTTCTCCGTGCGCAACCCCCCAGGCGGCGGCTTCAGCTGGCTGCGGCCGTTGCCCTACGAGGTGCCGCCCGTCGCCGGCTTCGAGGACCAGTCGGTGCTGATCCTTAAGGTGACCGAGGAGGCCGACCCGGCCACGGTGCGAAGCAGGCTCGTGGAGTACCTTATCGAGATGCACAGGATGGACCAGGCCGTCCTTGCGAGCCAGGCGCTCCAAAGTTACCCCACGGACACAGGATCCCTGGTGGCCCTGGCGCAGCTGGCCAAGGCGCGGGGCGACGAGCAGGCCTTCGGCAAGGCCTTCAAGTCGATTCTGGTCATCCTCTCCAAGGGCCCCGACCGTCACCTGGCGTGGGACCAGAGGGTCAGCCTGGCGGCGGTGCTGGCCCTGGGTGGACGGTTTGACCTTTCGCGCGCCGAGGTGAGGCAGTGTGTGGAGGAGATCGACGGGGAGCGCATCCGCTCCCTGACCACCGAGTCCCTCTACCATCTTCTCCTGTTGGCCAAACGCTCCGGCGTCGGGATCCAGGACCCGGGGCTGCGCGGACTTTGCGCCAGGCTGCTGCCCGAGCGCTTGCGCGATCGCCTTTGAGGGAGGAGAAGGCGGGGCATGGCGGCGCCCGGAACACCTACGGATCGCTGTCCCTTGCCATGGATGTCTGGGCGCGCAGCACGTCGTGCAGCGTGACAAGGCCCAGCACCCTCCCGTCGGGGTGGTCGACCAGCACCACCATGCCGGCCTCGGACGCGATCAGCTTGGCCTGCAGCCTCTCGATGTTCTGCGAGGGTTCCGCGGACACGGCGGGCAGCAGCTTTGGGGCGCGACCCTCCTTCATCGCAAGTTCCGCCTCATCCCTTGGGAGTATCCCTGCGAGCCTCTCGCCCAGGACCACGGGGAACCGCGCATAGGCTGACGCCCTCAGCAGCGGGCCGAGGTCGAGGGGAGCCAGGCTGCGCACGACGGTGGGCTGGAAATTTGCGATGGCGGATGCCGGCAGCAGCTGCCAGCTCCGAAGGTCCCGCGGCGGCTGCACCTGCTCGAGATTGACCCCGTCCTGCTTGAGTAGGGCGTCGTAGAAGCTGTGCTTGAGCATCTTCCGGCTGATGGTCTGGCTCACCAGGGCCCCGATCATGAGCGCCGGCACGAGCCCGAATTCGTGCGTCATCTCAAACACGATGAGCACCCCGGTCACGGGCGCGCGAACGACGGCGCCGAGGGTGGCGCTCATGCCGACGACGGCGAGGGTCAGGAGATCTGCCTGAGGGATGTGCCCCTGCAGGCCTGCGAGGCCGGCGACGACGACGCCCACCATTCCCCCGAAGAACAGGGTGGGGGAGAAGATTCCGCCGCATCCGCCGAACCCGTAGCAGGCAAAAGTGGCAATGAACTTGGCGACCAGAAGAATCCCCGCGATTTTCCATCCGATGCCTCCCGCGAGGGCCTCCGAGAGGTCCCCATACCCGAGCGCGAAGACACCCAGCTTGCCGGTCCATCGGAAGACCGCGACTCCAAGCACCCAGGTGATCAATCCGCCGATTGCCGGCCGCGCCCAAGGGGGCAGGCCGCCCGGGCGCTTGTTCCGGGCGCGCAGCCCCATCGAGGCGCGCTGGAAATACACGCCGACCACCGCCGCCAGCGCCGCGACCAGGGGAGTCAGCGCGTAGCCGATCCAGGTCGGGGTATCCACATGCGGCATCAGGAAGGACGGCTGGCGCCCGATGATGCCGTGGACCATGAAGGCGCCGAGCACGGACGCCAGGAGAAGGCCCCCCATGTACCTGCTGTTGAGGTCGCCAATGATCTCCTCCAGCACAAAGGCGATCGCGGCCATCGGTGTGTTGAAGGCGGCCGCCAGGCCCGCCGCTGCGCCTGCCGCGGCCCCGAACCGGCGGTTCTGCTTCGGCTCACCCGCCAATCCCGCAAGATTTGAGGCGAGGGCCCCGGCAAGCTGTACCGACGGGCCTTCGCGCCCCAGGCTGCTGCCGCCCCCAATGCTGACGATGCCGGCGACAAACTTCACCCAGACGACCTTCCAGGGGACGAATCCGAAGTCCTTCCAGAATGCGGCCTTGAGCTGCGGAATGCCGCTCCCGGCGGCCTCGGGGCAGAAGGAGCTGAGCAGCCAGCCCACGATGAGCGAGGTCGAGAGGATCACGCCCAGGCTGCCCAGCAGGAATGTCGTGTACGATTCGTGCGAGAGCCTCACGAGGCCGCGCTGGTACACCAGGTTCATGCCGAGCTGGAATGCAACGGCCGCGAGGCCCGCTCCTACGCCGTAGAGGCAGGTCAGCAGGAGTGTGCGCGTGCGCCTCGGCAGGTGCTGGTATCGGTCTACAATGCGTCGAAAGTCCATGGGAGAAGGGCGCTCCAACCTGTCCGATCCTCAGCCAACCACAAATCTTTTGGCATGGGAGCTATCGAGTGCCGCGGGTGGGGGCTGCACGGGATTCGCCGTGGCCCAACGACCCATCTGGGGCAGTCGCCAGAGTCTCTGCAGGGGTCCCGGTATTTCAGGAGTGCATTCGCGCCCGTTGGCGATCGATTCCCCCTGGCCTCGTGAGCTGGGGCAACGCCTCGGCTGGCGACGATGATATTGCCGCACGCAAGCTGGCGGGCCAACCTCCTGCAGCGTAAGCCCCAGCGCGAGTTGGCCTTCCAGCCTCCGCGCACGTTGCCCCAACTTTAAAGCCCATGAATGCCCACACCCTGCGCGTCGGTCTCTTTGGCATAGGCCTGGATGCCTATTGGCCGCAATTCAGCGGCCTCAAGGAGCGCCTCGAGGGCTATCTAGGACGCGTTGAGCGCAAGATCGCCCGTGCTGGTGTCGACTGCCTGAACGCAGGGCTTGTCGACACGGCGGACAAGGCGAGCGCCGCAGGGCACTTCTTCAGGCAGCAGGACGTCGACCTCATCTTCCTCCATGCGACCACGTATGCGCTGTCATCCACGGTCCTGCCCGTGGTTCGGCGCGCAAAGGTGCCGGTGATCGTCCTCAACCTCTCCCCGGAGCCGGCGATAGACTATGCTGCATTCAATGCGCTCCCCGACCGGACCCAGATGACCGGCGAGTGGCTCGCGCATTGCGCCGCCTGCCCGGTTCCCGAGATCGCGAACGTCCTCAGGCGGGCGGGCATCCGATTTCACGAGATCACGGGGATGCTTGAGAACGACCCGCCCTGCTGGACCGAGGTCGACGAATGGATCGAGGCGGCCCGGGTCGCCTCGGCAATGGCCGAGAACCGCCTGGGCCTGATGGGGCACTATTATGGGGGCATGCTCGACATCTACGCGGACCTTACCCTGCAGAGCGCCGTGTTCGGCACCCATGTGGAGATGATCGAGGTCGATGAGCTGAGTGCGCTTCGCCGGCGAGTGACGGCAGTGGAGGCCGAGGCGCGGCTGGCTGAGATCAGGCGGACCTTTGAGGTCCAGGCCGACTGCGCGGGGGCGGACCTCCTTGAGGCTGCGCGCACGTCCGTTGCCCTTGACCAGCTGGCGAGTGTCCACCGGCTGGGTTCGCTCGCCTACTATTACAAGGGCACCGGAGTCGGCGAGAACGAGGAGACGCTCTCCTCGATCATCCTCGGGACATCTCTGCTCACGGCGTGCGGCGTGCCGGTCGCCGGCGAGTACGAGGTGAAGAACGTGCAGGCCATGAAGATCATGGACCTGTTCGGGGTCGGGGGCTCGTTCACCGAGTACTACGCCATGGACTTCAAGGATGACGTCGTCCTCATGGGGCACGACGGGCCTGGGCACATCGCGATTGCCCAGGGAAGGACGAAGGTGAGGCCCCTGAAGGTCTATCATGGCAAGGTCGGCCGCGGCGTGTCGGTGGAGATGGTGGTGAGGCACGGCCCCGTGACGCTCCTGTCGGTCGTGGAGGCAGAGGGCGGGAAGCTGGCGCTCCTTTGCGCCGAGGCTGAATCCGTCGCGGGCCCGATTCTGGAAATAGGGAACACGAACAGCCGTTATCGCTTTCCGTGCGGCGCCAGGGAGTTTGTGAGGCAATGGAACAGCCACGGGCCCGCCCACCACTGCGCGGTTGGAGTCGGGCATATTTCCTCGAAGCTCAGCAAGCTGGGACAGCTTCTCGACATCGAGGTCTCGAGGGTGTGCTGAGGCATCGTCCGGCGGCACGGGGCTTCGTCCGCCCCACCGCCAAGGATTAGACCCATACCCCGGCAATCGGGGTGGCGCAGTGGCCGAGCACAAGCCCGATGGGACTGCACGGCAATCCGCCGAAACAGCATAGGGCGGGCCCGGTAGAGGTTCGGGTCCGGACGATTGTCATACACTCGAAGCAATGACGCTTGGTCCACCCGAACCCGATTCCGACTCACTATGGACTTCAAGAAAACCCTAGTTTTGCTCGCTGTTTTCATCGCGGCGTGCGCAACGCCCGGCTTCGCTCAGATTTATTGGGGCAACCAAAGCCCAGCGGGGGTCACAGACGATATCTGGTGTGTGGCTTACGCCAACGGCACCTTTGCCGCCGTGACGAATCAGGGCAATGTGCTGACCTCTTACGACGGCCTTGCGTGGACTAGCCAGACGGTTGCAAGCGGAACGTGGCTTGTGTCCATCACTTACGGGGACGGCAAATGGGTGGTCGTCGGGAACAACGGCACAATCCTCGTTTCATCGGACCTCAAATCGTGGATAAGCGCCAAGGCCGTGACCCCAAACAAGCTCAATGGGGTCGCCTACAACGGGAGCATTTTCCTGGCCGTCGGAGACAATGCCACGGTGATCACATCGCCTGACGCCGTCAATTGGACGGTTCAGGTCGTCCCAGCCTCCTTGAACATCAAGGGATTTCTTCACGGCATAACGCTTATCGCAGACGTTACGGATTTCACCGCCACGGATTTCCTAGTGTGCGGGGCGCAAGCAGGCAACGGAACCGGATCCGTTGATGTTGGGGTGATGCTGGAGGTATTGTCCGATGGCACCGTCACCACGACTCCGAACCTGTCATTCTCCAGCGGCCGCCCGCTCGCCACGAATGGAAACCTGGAGGCGGTCCTCTATGAGAGCATTGCCCACTCGGCGGTTGCGGTGGGTTGGAATGGAACAGTCATCGATGACGCGATTAACTCTGAGTTCATCCCCTATATCTATTTCAACGATTGGAACTATGCGTCCACGGTTCTCCCGAGCATTGTCTTCAGGGGCCTCGCCTTTGGAAACGGATATTACGTGGCGGCCGGGGAGCAGGGAACGATCGTTACCTCGACGGACGGCAACTCATGGACGCAGCGCTTCTCCGGGGACAGCCCATCTGCACTGAGCACGGCGACGCTCCTCGGCGCCTGCTTCTCGCCAACGCTGCAACGCTTTGTGATCACGGGAACGGGAGGCACGATACTCGTTTCCAATTCCGCACCTGCGGTGTTCGGAAATGTGTCCACACGCGGTTTTGTCAGCAACACCCAGACGTTCATCGGCGGATTCGTCATCGTGGGCACCGGCCCGCGCACGGTCTTGATCCGCGCTGACGGTCCGGTACTGAGCGCGTTCAGCGTCACCAATCCCTTGCCCGATCCGGTCCTCACGGTCTACGACAACAACGGTTATGTCGTCGCCACCAACACGGGTTGGACGACCAACACGACCCCGTCCTCGATCTCCACGGCCGCGCTCGAAGTGGGGGCATTTGCCCTGCCAAACCCCAGCCCTGACTCGGCGCTGCTGCTGACACTCCAGCCTGGGGCGTATACCGCACAGATCACCTCTGCCAAGGGCAACTCAGGCATCGCCTTGTTCGAGGCGTATACGGATTAGCCAAAATCGCGGCATTAGGCCTCGATGCCTTCGTGCAGGCCTGTGCGGCTGCCTCGCCGGTTGAGCCCGGACTGCGCGGGGCTGGCAGAACCGGAGCCGATTAGGCGTTGAGTCGCGCGCGGTCTCGGTTAGCTTGGCCCGGACCGGCGGGGCGCCGCCCATGCCAGGCAACTCCAACCCATGACGAAGCACCGTCTTGTCTCGAACGTCCTGAGCCTTCTCGTTGCGCTGCCCGCACGCATCAGGGCCTCGGCTTAAAGGTCGAAGGAAACGACGCGATGTGCTACCCGCACGACGGACCTGCGAACCGGCTGACCATCGAGACCGAGCGCATCCGAGAGATCTTTAGTTTTTCCCATGTCGTGACATTGGACCGCCCCCCAGTTTGGCGCGGACAGAGCGTGCGCGGCCTGGTGAGCGGTGCCCACCCGAATGGCCCGCAGTTTGCTAAAGGACCCCATCGATGACTTCCAAACCGGCGCTAACCCACCGTGAACGCGTCCTACTGGCGCTTGAGCACCAGGAGACGGACCGCGTGCCGATAGCGATGGTCTGCTCCGGCATTAATCCGCCGGCGTACCACGCGCTCTCCGAGTACCTGGGGAGGGAACGCGGCCTCTCGGTCGAGGCCTATCTGCTGCCGCTGATCGACATCAGGACCGTGGGGCCGGCCTACGTCGGCCCCACGCTCGAGCCGCGGACGGACGCCTGGGGCGTCCGGCGGCGGCCGATGAGCTACGGGGCGGGAGAGTACGACGAGATTGAGTTCGGGCCGCTGGCCGAGGCCGAGACGCCGGCCGATCTGGAAAGGCACCGCTGGCCTACGACGGACTGGTTCGATTACTCGGTGATCCCTGAGCGCATCGCAGCCATCGGGCGGGAGGGCGATTACTGCCTGATGGTCGAGAACGGCAATATTTTCGAGACCTCGTGGTACATGCGTGGCTTCGAGCGGATGCTGATGGACTTGCTGGTCGACCCCGAACTTGCGGATGCGATCCTCGGGCGGGTCACCGACTTCTTCGTGGAGCACTTCAAGAGGATACTCGAGAGCGCCCGCGGCCGGATCGATCTGGTCTTCACAGCGGACGACATCGGAGGGCAGGAGGGACTCCTGATGTCGCCCACGACCTGGGAGGAGCGGATCAAGCCGTTCCACGTTCGGCTCAACCGCGCGATCCACGAGGGCGGGGCGAGGGTCATCTACCACACCGACGGCAGCGTGATGCCCGCCGTCCCCGGGCTGATCGACATGGGCATCGATGTCCTCCAGGCGCTCCAGTTCGACGCGAAGGGCATGGATCCCCTGGAGCTGAAGGAAAAATTCGGGGACAGGCTTTGCTTTCAGGGGGGCGTCAGCGTGCAGAAGACGCTTCCTTTTGGCACCATGGACGAGGTCCGACGGGAGGTCGCCGACCGCATCCGGGTGCTCGGAAGCGGCGGCGGGTACATTTTCGGTCCGTCCCACTGGATCCAGTCGGGGACGCCTCCGGAGAGCATCGCCGCGATGTTTGACGCAGCTGCTGGAGCCCGCAAGCGCTAGCGTCCCTGGGTCACCCGAGGAGGGAACCGCTGCCGTGAACGGAGGAATGCAGGCGCGTCTTGGCTTGGTGCCCCAGCGGCTTCTCGAGAAGCGTAAGGGTGGCCGCGTTTGATATCATATGTTTGGTGGGCCCACAGGGATTCGAACCCTGAACCAAAGGATTATAAGTCCTCTTTCTCCACGTCACCAAATATTGCGACAGTTCTAGATATGTGATATTAAAATAATTGTACTACAACGAGTTGTGATGTTATCATTAAGGGACTTAAGCAAGACTTGACGACATTTGGCGACTGAACTAACGTGACAGCATCGTGACAGCCAAACCGGAAGACGCGCCAGGAGAGAAGCCCGAAAAGAAAACGGTAAAGCGTTCGAAATTCCATCAGGACTATTGGAGTGACCGTATCTGCCAGCGCACCTACAAGGACAGCGCGGGACGCGACGTTCTTCTGACCGAATGGCAGGTTTATATCCAACACTTAGGTAAGCGTGAGTGGTTTCAGCTTGGCACACCAGTCAAAGCGGCTGCTACCCGGAAGGCCGCAGAGATTTATGGCAGCCTACGGGCACAAGGTTGGGAGAAGACCCGCGAAATCTACAAGCCGCGTGCACATATCGTCCAGGCACCGACTGTCGGCGAGTTTCTCGAGTCGGTGCTGACAACAGAAACAATCAAGTCAAAGACATTTGCTCTCTACGCCCGCAAGTTCCGGAAGATCGTGAGCGATTTGGCCGGTGTTGATGGTGGCAAGGATAAGTTCAAACACCGTGGAGCTAGCGCGCACAAGTGGCGCACACGCGTTGATGCCGTACGGCTCTCGATCATTACACCCGAGGCAGTGGAATCCTGGCGCAGGGCGCACATTCAAGCTGTCGGTTTAAACGCAGAGAAGAGAGATTCTGCTGAAAATACGGCCAATTCGGCGATTCGCAACGCCCGTTCTCTCTTCTCCGAAACAATTCTCAGCAAAGTACAAGGCGTTCAGTTGCCGCGACCATTGCCCTTCGAAGGAGTGAGTATTGCGAAGGATCGCAATGCGCATTATGTCAGCAGAATTGATCCGGGAGCATTGATTGCTACCGCTAAGCGTGAACTATCCGGCGCACGGTCGGAACAGTTAAAGATTTTCTTGCTCGGCCTATTCTGCGGCCTACGCCGTAACGAAATCGACAAGTTACTCTGGCGTTCCGTCGACTTTGGCAAGGGCTCGATCCGAATTGAGATAAACCCCTACTTTACGCCTAAAGCAGCTTCGTCAATTGGGGAGTGCTTTCTGGAACTGGAAGTCGCGGCATTTCTCAAGGAGGCCAAGACGAAGGCCACCGGTGAATTTGTAATCGAGTCCGAGACCGCACCGAGACTTGGGGTCTCCTACGACCACTACCGAGCCAACGAGCATTTTAAGGGATTGATTAGTTGGCTACGAGCAAATGGCGTGGATACCGACAACCCTCTACACACATTGCGGAAGGAATTTGGCCGGCTGCTAACAGAGCGTCACGGTATCTATGCGGCCTCAAAGATGCTAAGGCATTCTAGCATTTTGGTCACTGCGAGCTACTACGCCGATGACCAACGGAGACTAACTATCGGGTTGGGTTCGGCCCTGAGCGGAAAAATGAAGTGAGGTAGGCACGGAGTCGGGCCTTGGTTAAATTTCCAAAGACAGCGCTTGCTGCAGTGCTTTCACGCGTTAAACATGGTCGGGTTCTTTTTTAGGGGCCTATAGCTCAATGGTTAGAGCAGAGGACTTCGGCAAGTTGTTGTTATATAACAACTTAAAATGGGTCGCTAGTTTGGAAACAAATTAGTAGTCAGGTGTAAATTCGGTGAACGGCCTGCTTGCATGGGCAAGCGACCCAACGCCGAGCCAAGCCCGCGCGAAAGCGCGGTAAGGTGTAGAGGCCATAATCACCCACCTAAGCCGATTACGGTATGGTGAAGGCATGGTCCAGACCACGCACGGCATCCAGCCGGCGGCGAAAGCCGAAGTGGTAAGCATAATCCTTTGGTTCAGGGTTCGAGTCCCTGTGGGCCCACTAATTTCGGATTGGCAATCGGATGGACCTATTGGGCCCATTCACTCAAATCCCGACGATATCGTTAATGGTTCTGCAGAGCTGACCGACCTAGCAGCCGATGAAGGGCGAAGAGGCTTGTTGCAACGAATGCCCTAGAACGAAAGTGATTGATGCTTTACCTGCAAAAATGGCATCGGACTCCCAAGAGATTCTTGGCCTATGATTTCTAGGTCCCAGAGGCTATCTTTAGTTAAAGCCACGTATTTGTGGCCGAATGGGTCAGTGTCAGAGTATTGGAGAATTCCATGGCACCCTTTCTCTCGTAGAAAACGTCCATTTTTCGTTATCATCGCCGCCGAGAGAAAGTGATTCGCCGGTGGAAGATCGTCCAAGCCGAGACTCAGCGCGCCCTTCCCAAGGTTGAGTAGCCGGAGGTGGCCACCCTCGAATCGCCGAAAGGCAAGCATCAAGGTGCCTGGTGGAAAGGGGGCATGGATCTTTAGTTCGTCGCAACATGTATCAGCGCGATCTGATAAATGGCTGAACGAAGTTCCGCGATCTAGGGCTTTCTTTCTGGAAACATCTAGAATCCGATCAGTTTCGAAAGATGAGCCGTTGAGCCCTGTTACCACAAAATAGAGGTCCTCTTTCCACTCAACAAAAGTGGGCAAGAGAATCTTAGAGAAGCTAAACGCAGACTCCACCGCCTCATTATACTCAGAATCATACTTAGCCCTATCGGTCGGGTCGCAGGTTTCTAACATCAATAGAATCAGCGCCACTTGCATACCACCATTGAGTCTAAAAAATTTATCAAACATCTCTGATTCCATAAACTCTTCCGTCTGGCTATATACATTGCCTGCTTTGGCTAAAGTCAGACCTCCTGACATAGGCGGCGATACTTTTCCCGTTTTTCAGAGCGGGGAGCCCGTTTGGGCGTGGGACGGGGGGTGCGGACCAAACCTGTCCGCTTTTTTGATCGGACGGGGGTATACCGGGGTCCATGGCGGATCCCGAAGGACAGGCCGAGTTGTTCCCGATTGCGAGCCCGCCCGCGGGCTCGCAGGTCATCAATGATCGATGTTTGCTGCGCACGGAGAACGGTCGCCGGATGGTGATCGTCTCCGGAATCGTGCTGGCGCATTACGCCGTCGGCGATCGCATGGCCGAAGCCCATGCGAGATTGAGTTTGGTCGAGCAGGGCTGGGCCGATCAGAACGACATCGCG
>Ga0302319_10005249_pt1 | contig 26130 bp, 24 predicted proteins | sample Bog_T0_2_FD_203319 | JGI IMG/M metagenome (GOLD analysis project Ga0302319, IMG submission 203319) | Peat permafrost microbial communities from Stordalen Mire near Abisko, Sweden - Bog_T0_2 | ecosystem: Environmental > Terrestrial > Soil > Wetlands > Peat | place: Sweden: Abisko, Stordalen Mire...
GGATAGAGCACAGGTTTCCTAAACCTGGGGTCAGGGGTTCGATTCCCTTCCGGGACGCCACAACCAAAGCGAATGTCGAGACAGGCCGAACCGTAGCCGGCGCTGATTCAGATGCCGCTTCTGTGACACTGGCGTTGACGGTTCCAGCCGCGCATAGCGGCCCGGGCCGCCAATCCGTTCGGGCCGTCGGCTCCAGAGCGAGCTTGCGCTCGACACTTCCGGCAAAAAGACCGGTGACGTCGGCGTCGGTCACATAGGTCGCGGCGGCAAACGGCGGCCTGGCGCCAGAATCACCCGCCGACGGCCGCCGGCGCCTTGCGGCCGATCGCGTCGGCCGTTCTGATCGCACTTGCGATTCTCTCCGGCTCGGCCCGATCGGCGAAGGGCGTTTTGACGAGCATCGGGGCGATCGCTGCGCCAAGGCGGGCGACGGTCGCTTCGACCTCGTCGACGACGCCGATTCCCGCGAGCGTCACCGGCAAACCGAGCCGGTGGAATTTTTCGACGTAAGACTCGATATCCGTATCGGGCCGGCCCTCCAGCGCCCACTGCACGAGATGGCCGAAACCAACGATCTCGCCGTGCAGGAACTGGCGGGTCGACGGCTCGCGGGTCGCCGCGGCGTAGAAAGGATGGGCGAAGCCGCTCCAAAGCGTTTCGCCTTTGATGGAGCCGGTCAGACCCGCGAGCGCGACGACCGCGTCGATGAGATCGGCGCGCGCGACGGGGTTTTCGTCGATTCTGCGCCCGCCGTCGGTTTCCTCGAGCGCGAAATCGATGGTTTCCAGCGTGAAGCGGGCGATCACCGCCTGAAGACGCAACGCCAGCGGGTCGGAGCGACCGCCGAGGTTCGGCGCCGTCTCCCACCATTTGACGACCGTATCGGCGATTCCGGCGGCGAGGTAGCGCTTCGGCGCCGCCGCTAAGATTGCCGAATCGACCAGGACCCGCGACGGGCCGTAAGGGAGCCAGCGGACCTGCTCCTGCCGCCCCTCGGGCGAATAGATCACCGACAAGGCCGCCCAGGCGGCGCAGGTCGCTGGGACCGTGGGCACGGTGAGGATCGGCCGTCCCGCGCGAACGCCGGCCGCTTTTGCCGTATCGAGCGCCTTGCCGCCGCCGACCCCGACGACGACAGCGCCGTCGAGCGCGGCGATCTCGCCGCCAAGCGCCTCGATCAGCGACGCGGTCGGCTGGCCGCGGAAGACGCGGGTCGCAAAGGAAACGCTTTGGGCGTCGAAACTCGCGGCGATCTGCGGCAGCGCCAAGCCCAGCGCGGTCTCGCCGCCGAGCACGAAGGCGCGGCGGCCGAGCGCCACGACATGGGCGCCGACCGTCGCCAGCGCGGACTCGGAGTGGTCATAGATCTCGGGGGCGAGAATACGGATCAACAGCCTGTCTCCCAGATCGATTCGCCCGGCGGCGCAGACCGCCTCGCGCGATCCAACCCTTGCGATAGACCCTGCCCTCGACCGAGGAAAGCGTTACTATGCATTTTGTATATCTAATCGATAGATGATATGGAGTCGAATGACTCTCGATAGCGCCGGGGCTGAGGGTCGATGGATCCCGCCGGCTCTGTTGAGGTTTTCTGATGGTCAGTTCCATCTTCGGCGCGCTGGGGACGTCGATCTTCGAAGAGATGTCGCGGCTCGCCGTCGAGACGGGCTCGATCAATCTCGGCCAAGGTTTTCCCGAAGGCCTCGAGCCCGACGCGGTCGTCGAAGAAGCGGTCCGGGCGCTACGCTCCGGGCCCCACCAATATCCGCCGATGCTCGGCCTGCCGGCGTTGCGCAAGGCGGTCGCGGACAATTCCAAGCGCTTCCTCGATCTCGATGTCGATTGGGAACGCGAGGTGCTGGTGACCTCTGGGGCGACGGAAGCGCTGTCCGACGCATTCTTTGGCCTGCTCGATCCCGGCGACGAAGTGATCCTGTTCGAGCCGGTCTACGATTCCTATGCGACGATCATTCGCCGCGCCGGCGCCTTGCCCGTTCCGGTGCGTCTGGCCCCGCCTGACTGGGCGCTGCCGCGCCAGCGGCTGGTCGAAGCGATCGGGCCGAAAACCAGAGCGATCGTCCTCAACACGCCGCTGAACCCGATTGGCAAGATCTTTGACGCCGAAGAGCTCGCCTTCCTCGCCGATGTCATTCTCGAACACGATCTCATCGTCATCGCCGACGAGGTCTACGAGCATCTCGTCCTCGACGGGCGGCGGCATCTGACGCTGTTTGCCGACAAGCGGGTGCGCGACCGGGTGGTGCGGATCGGTTCTGCCGGCAAGACTTTTTCGGTCACCGGCTGGAAGGTCGGCTACGTGACCGCCGACGCCAAGTTGCTGCAGCCCATCGCCAAGGCCCATCAGTTCATCACTTTCACCACGCCGCCGGCGCTGCAGACGGCGGTCGCTTTCGGTCTCAATCTGCCCGACGCGTACTTCCTCGGGCTGCGCGCCGAACTGGCGCGCCGCCGCGACATTCTGGTCGGCGGACTGCGCGACGCCGGTTTCGAGGTCGCCGACGTCGCCGCCACCTATTTCGCTGTCGCCGCGATCGACGGCCTCGACGCGGGCGGCGACGACTTCGGCTTCTGCAAGCGGCTCACGCTCGAGGCCGGGGTCACGGCGGTGCCGATCTCCTCGTTCTATGGCGACCGCGACGTGCGCTCGCACATACGATTCTGCTTCGCCAAGCGCGAGGACACCCTTCGCGAAGCCGTCGCAAGGCTCGCCCGCTGGCGCAGCGGCGAGCGGCGGCAGGCCGCGTGAGCCCCCCTTCCCTTCACGAAGTTTACAATCATGCTTCGTCTTCTGATGGCTTTGCCAATATTGGCGGTAATGCTCGGCATCGCGCCGGCGGGCGCTGAAACCATTCGGCTGGGCGTCACCGCCGGCCCGCACGCGCAGATCGCCGAAGCTCTCGTGCCGGTCGCCAAGGCCAACGGACTCGACGTCAAAGTTGTCGAGTTCTCCGACGGGGCGCTCATCGATCCCGCCACCGACGCCGGCGATTTCGACGCCAACGGTTTTCAGCACACGCCCTATCTCGATCAACAGAATCACGATCGCGGCCTCGACATCGTCTCCACCGCCCGCACCGTCCTGCTGCCGATGGCCGGCTATTCGAAGAAGATCAAGAAAGTCGCCGAACTGCCGGAAGGCGCGACGATTTCCATCCCTAACGATCCCACCAACGCCGGCCGGGCGCTGAAATTGCTGGAGGCGGCCGGCGTGCTGACGCTGAAAGCCGGCTCGAACTACAACGCCACGGAACTCGACATCGTCGACAACCCGAAAAAGATAAAAATTCTCGCCCTCGACACCGGGCAGTTGCCGCGCTCGCTGGAGGATGTCGATTTCTCGGTAATCACCTCCTGGGCGGCGCTGGCCGCCGGGCTCACGCCCAATCGCGACGGGATTTTGGTCGAGAACCAGCTCTCCGACTATTTCTGCCTGATTGGGGTCAAGCGCTCGCGGGCGAGCGAGCCGTGGGTGAAGATCCTCTCCGACAGCTACCGCTCGCCGGAGGTCAAAGCCTTCATCGAAAAGACCTTCAAAGGGAACATCGTCGTCAGTTGGTGAGGAGGTTTTGGTGAACGCGCCGCTGCCCTTCGAAAGCCTCGCGTCGGCCGCGGTCTTGGCAGCGCCCGAACCCGCAATCCGCGTCGAAAGCCTGTCGAAGCGATTTCCCGGAGCCGTCGCGCCCGTCCTCGACGACGTGTCGTTGGAGATCGCGCCGGGCGAAGTCTACGGCGTCATCGGCCGCTCGGGGGCGGGCAAGTCGATGCTGGTGCGCTGCATCAACCGGCTGGAGCGGCCGAGCGCAGGTCGGGTTTTCGTCTCGCGGCGCGAATTGACCCGGCTCGAGGGGCGTGAATTGAGGGCCGAGCGGCGACGTATCGGCATGATCTTTCAGCACTTCAACCTGCTATCGTCGCGCGATGTCGCCGGCAATGTCGCGCTCGCGCTCGAAGGCGGGCGGGCGCCCAAGACGGAGATCGCTCCGCGCATTTCGCAACTGCTCGACCTCGTCGGCCTCGCCGATAAGGCGCGCGCCTACCCGTCCGAACTCTCGGGCGGGGAGAAGCAGCGGGTCGGCATCGCCCGGGCGCTCGCCTGCCATCCTTCCGTTCTGCTGTGCGACGAGGCGACTTCGGCGCTCGATCCGGAGACGACGCAACAAATCCTGGCGCTGCTCAAGGACATCAACCGGCGCCTCGGCCTCACGATCGTGCTGGTCTCCCACGAGATGGACGTGGTGCGCGACATCGCCAACCGCATCGCCGTGCTCGACCGCGGCCGCATCGTTGAGGAGGGGGCGACGTTCGACGTCCTCGCTTTCCCGAAATCGGCGCTCGCCCGCTCGTTCCTCTCCGGCCTCGTCGCCCATGAATTGCCGCCGGAGGTTTTGGCGACGCTGGTCGATGCGCCCCATCCCGATACCGATCCGGTGGTGCGCATCGTCTTCACCGGCGAAGCGGCGAACGCGCCTGTCGTCGCCGACCTCGTCACGCGGTTCGGCATCCACCCCAACATCCTGCACGGGCGTATCGATCGCGTCGCCGGCCGGCCGCTCGGCGTGCTCACCCTCGTCGCCGGCGACAGCGGCGACGGACGGCTCGCGGCGGCGCTCGCCCATCTGTCCCATCTCGGACTCCACGCGGAGATCATCGGTCATGTACTTCGGCCTGCTCTCGCCCGCCGTCGCAGCGGCGCTCGTTGAATCGCTGAAACAGACCGCGTTCATGGTGTCGATCGCGGCGGCGCTGTCGACGGCGCTCGGCCTGCCTTTGGGCGTGCTGCTGGTCGTCACTTCGCCCGGTCACATCGCCGGGCGCCCGCTCGTCAACCGGGTCGTCGGGACGATCGTCAATCTCGTGCGCTCGACGCCGTTCATCATCATGATGGTGGCGATCATTCCCTTTACCCGCGCTCTCGTCGGCACGGTGGCGGCGATCGTGCCGCTGACGGTGGCGATCACCCCGCTGTTCGCACGGCTCGCGGAAACCGCGATGCGCGACGTCGACCGCGGCGTGATCGAGGCGGCCGAGGCGATCGGCGCCAGCCCGTTGGAAATCGTCGTCAAGGTGCTGGTTCCCGAGACGCTGCCGGGCATCGTCGCCGGCGTCACCGTCGCGTTGGTCAGCCTGATCGGCTATTCGACGATGGCCGGCACCGTCGGCGGCGGCGGCCTCGGCGACCTCGGCGTGCGTTACGACTATCAGCGCTTCATGCCGGAAGTGATGGTCGCCGTGGTGGTCGTGCGCGTGGCGCTGGTGCAAGCCGTGCAGATCGTCGGCGACGCGGCGGCGCGCGCCGTCAACCATCGGCTCGCACGGCGACGCGGGGCGGCATGAGGAGGACCCGGCTTGGCCGCTGAAAACGAAGTCTCTCCGTTGCGGCTGCAGTTCGCCGCGGCGCCCTATCTGGCGCTGCCGACGACACGACGTATTCGCGCCGAACTGGCGATCGAGATCGCCGAGCGCGCTTATCCACCTGATCTGACCGACCTCAAGCGGGACTGGGTGGCCAGCGTCGCCGCGCCCGCCTTCGCCGCGCTGGCGCGCGACCGCCCGGCTGAGAAACGGCGAAGCTTTTGCAGCATCGGCACGGGCACGGGGGTCGACGCTCTCGCAGCCATCGAAATTCTCGGCGCGCAACGGATCGCCGTCACCGATCTGTTCGAAGATGTGGTCGCCGCGGCGGTCGCCAACATACGCGCCAATCTCGCCGACGGGGTCCGCATCGACCTCACCGCCGCGGCGGGCGATCTGCTTTCGCCACTGCCGGACGATGCGCCGCCCTTCGACGTCATTTACGAGAACCTGCCGAATCTTCCGGTCGCCGACGCCGATGTCGTCGCCGTCGGCCGCTCCAGCGGCGCGCACCTCGCCCCGCGAGCGGAAACCGTGCCGGAATTCGTCGAAAAGAACCATCTGACGCTGCATTGGCTTGCCTTGACGTCTGCGCGCGCAAGACTGGCGCCCGACGGCGTAGTGCTGTCGACTATCGGCTCCCGCGTGCCTTTGGCGGCTCTCGTCAAAATGTCGAAGAGCGCCGGCTTTGCCGCAAGGCCTTTCACGTTCGGCTGGAAGTTGCAGGCCGACGCCGACACGTTGATCGCGACGCACGCCGACCATCAGCAGCGCGGCTTCGGCCCGTTCCATTTCTATGCCGCCGACCGGCTTGCCGCCGTGTTCGCCGGCCTCGACACGCAAGCCGCCGGCGCGCGGGCGTTCGAACTCGAAGCCGCACTCGGCGCGCACGCGCTCGACGCGGCGACCGCTTGGCAAGCGCATCGCCGCGGCGTTGCGATCGGCCACACCTTCGTCGTGTTGGCGTCGAACCTGGAGAGCGCGCCATGAGCCTCGACGCCCCCAGACTGGAGAGGCTGCGGGACGCGCTCGCCGCCGCGCTGGCGATCGACGACGGCGGCTCGGCCGATGTCGCCGCAGAGATCGCCCGCGTCCAAGATCATCTCGCCGCGGGCGCCGGAGCCCCGGCGATCTTGCCCGAACCGACCCGCCATCCGCTGACCGAGCATCTGGCTGCCGCGATCGAGGCGACGGCGGCGCGATTTCCGGCGCTAGCCGATGCGTTGAGGCCCCTGTTTGCCGAGTTGCCCTGGCGTTACGGCTATGGAGCGCGCGCCGACCTTCCCGGGCTCGAAAACCGCATGGGGTGGACCGAGATCGTCGGCCCGGCGGCGCCGTTTCGCAACGCTTCGGTTTGCCTCGGGCTGACCTTTCTGGCGCCTGACACGCACTATCCCGACCATCGCCATCCGGCCGTGGAACTGTATCGCATCGTCGCCGGCCACCCCTCGTGGACGGTCGAAAGCGAGACGCGCCGGTTGTCGGCGCCCGCGGCGGTCCTGCATCGCAGTGGCGCGCGCCACGCCATGGCGAGCGGCGGTCAAGCCCTGCTCGCGATCTATTCCTGGACCGGCGACGTCATGTCGCCCTCGGTCTGGAGCGCGCCGGCAGCGCCCGCGAACTGATTGAACTCACAGCTTATTCCGTGTTCGGTGCGAAATCGGGCGACGACAATCGCAGACAGTTCCGGAAATAAAGTCTATTGTTTCCATAGACCTTCTTGACATCGGCGTTGCCGTGGATCAATTTCTGCCCATTCGCATCCTTCTCGAGCGCGCCATGTCTGTGATTCCCGATGCCTCCCAACTGCCGACCCTGGACATTTCCCGCTTCGACTCGGGCGGCGCCGAGAAGGCCGCCTTTCTCGAAGAGTTGCGCCGTGTCGCCCGCGATTTCGGCTTCTTCTACCTGGCGGGCCACGGCGTCGACCCCACCCTCGTCAACGACACGCTCGGCCTCACCCGCCGCTTTTTCGACCTGTCGGAGGCCGACAAGCTCGCCATCGAAATGGTCAACTCGCCGCATTTTCGCGGCTACACCCGGCCGGGACGCGAATTCACGCGCGGAAAGCCAGATTGGCGCGAGCAGATCGACGTCGGCCCGGAGTTGCCGGCGCTGCCGCCCGACGCGGACCGGCCCTGGCGCCGGCTGCAGGGCCCCAATCAATGGCCCGCCGCCCTCCCCGATTTGCGGCCCGTGCTGCTCGCCTACCAGGACGCCGTCACCAAACTCGGGGTGCGCGTGCTGAGAGCCTTCGCCGCGGCGTTGGATCAGAGTGAGGACGTGTTTGAGCCGATCTACACGCCCTGGCCCAACCAGTTGACGAAAATCATCCGCTATCCCGGCCGCGCCGAGGGCGAGGCCGACCAGGGCGTCGGCGCCCACAAGGACGGCGGCTTCGTCACCATATTGCTTCAAGACAAGATCGCGGGCCTGCAGGTCGAGGGCGAGCACGGCTGGATCGACGCGCCGCCGGTCCTCGGAACCTTCATCGTCAACATCGGCGAAATCCTGGAGATCGCCTCGAACGGCTTCCTGCGCGCCAATGTGCATCGCGTCGTCTCCCCGCCGGCCGGCGGCGACCGTCTGTCGATCGCCTTCTTCCTCGGCGCCCATTTCGACGCGAAAGTGCCGCAGCTCGACCTGCCGCCGAATCTGGCGGCGTTGTCACGCGGCCTGACGCAGGACCCACACAATCCGCTGTTCAACCAGGTCGGCCGCAACGCGCTGAAGAGCCGCTTACGCTCGCATCCGGACGTCGCGCGCCGCCATCACGCCGATCTCCTCGACAACAGCAAGCCGCTGCCTGAGTTCGCATCCGCTTACTGACCCCTCAATCAAGACCGACGGAGTTTCTCATGGCCACCAACAGCAAACGTTTCGAAACGCTGGTCCTGCACGGCGGGAGCTTTCGCGCCGACCCGGTGAGCGGCGCCGTCGCGGTGCCTATCTATCAAACGTCCTCCTACCAGTTCCAGGACACCGGCCACGCCGCGCGGCTGTTCGCGCTCGAAGAGCTCGGCAACATCTACACCCGCGTGCAGAACCCGACGCAGGACGCGCTCGAGCAACGCGTCGCCCAGCTCGAGGGCGGCGTCGGTGCGCTCGCCGTGGCTTCGGGCCAGACGGCTTCGGCCTATTCGGTGCTGAATCTGGCTCAGGCCGGCGACAACATCGTCTCCTCGACCGACCTCTACGGCGGCACGGTGACGCTGTTCTCGCAGACGCTCAAACAATTCGGCATCGAAGTCCGTTTCGTCGATCCTTCCGATCCCGAGAACTTCCGCCGCGCCACCGACGCCAAGACCCGCGCCTATTACGCGGAAATTCTGCCGAATCCGAAACTCGAGGTGTTTCCGATCAAGGAAGTCGCCGACATCGGCCGCTCGCTCGGCGTGCCCCTGATCGCCGACAACACGGCGACGCCGCTCATCGCCCGTCCGTTCGAGCACGGCGCCGCGATCGTCGTCTATTCTGCGACCAAATACATCGGCGGCCACGGCAATTCGATTGGCGGGCTCATTGTCGACGGCGGCAACTTCCCTTGGGAGGAACATGCCGAGCGTTTCCCGTTGTTGACGGAGCCGGACGGCGGCTATCACGGCGCGATCTGGACCGAAGCCGCCAAGCCGCTCGGCCCCATCGCCTACATCTTGCGCGCCCGGGTAAAGCTGTTGCGGGACCTCGGCGCGGCGATTTCGCCTTTCAACGCCTTCCTGTTCCTGCAAGGCCTCGAATCTCTGCCGTTCCGCCTGCGCCAGCACAATGAGAACGCCACCGCCGTCGCCGACTTCCTCAAACACCGGCCGGAAGTGAGCCATGTGATCTACCCCGGCTTGCAGACCGGCGAATCCCGCCGTCGCGCCGACGCCTATCTGAACGGCGGTTATGGCTCGTTGGTCGGGTTCGAATTGAAGGGCGGCGCCGAAGCCGGCAAGCGCTTCATCGATGCGTTGAAGCTGTTCTATCACGTCGCCAACATCGGTGACGCGCGCTCGCTCGCCATCCATCCGGCTTCGACGACCCATCAGCAGCTTTCGTCGCAAGAGCAACTCGCCGCCGGCGTAACGCCCGGCTACGTGCGCCTTTCCGTCGGCCTCGAACATCCCGAAGACATTCTCGGCGACCTCGAGCAGGCGCTCGAAGCCGCCGGCGGCGCGGAGCGCGAACTCGCGCTCGCGGCCGAATGAGACCTACACAAACAGAGAACAGGGGCTTCCCAATGACGGAACAACCGACATCCAACGGCGTTTCCCGCCGCAACATCCTCAAAGTCGCCGGCGCGGCCGGCGTCGCTTTATCGGCGGGCGCGCTGGGATCAAAAGTGTTCGCCCCGGCGATCGCCGCGCCAGCCACGAAGATCCGCCTCGCCTGGGCCGATGTCGCGGCGTGCCATTCGCCGATGGGCTTTGGCTCCTTCAAGGGCATCTACGCCAAGCACAATCTCGACGTCGAACTCTATCCGTTCACGTCGAACGGCCAGACCGTGATTCAGGCGCTGGCCACCGGCAAGGCCGACGCCGGCGCCGGCCTGGTCGGCGACTGGTTGAAGCCGCTCGAACAGGGCTTTGACGTCAAGCTGTTCGTCGGCTCGCACGGCGGCTGCGGGCGCTTGTTCGCTTCCGAGAAATCCGGGATCAAGAGCCTCGCGGACCTCAAGGGCAAGACGATCGCCACGTTCGTCATGGGCGCGTCGCCGCAAACAGTGCTGCAAGTCTCGATCGCCAAGGCCGGCCTCGATCCCAACAACGACGTGACCTGGAAGACCGTGCCGTTCGATCTGGTCGGCGAGACCATCGCACGCGGCGAAGCGGACGCCGGGATCCATATCGACCCCTGGGCCTGGTCGATCGAGAAGAAGCACAATCTGCTCCATATCGCCGACACGCAGAGCGGCTATTACGAAGGCCATACCTGCTGCGTGCTCGGCGCCAACGGCCCATTCCTCAAGGCCAACAAGGACGCGCTGCGCCGTCTCGCCGAAGCCAACATCGAAATCCACGAATACACCACTGCGCACCCCGAAGAAGTCGCCAAGTGGTATGCCGAAACTCTCAAGCCGGGCGGGCTGACCGTGGCCGATCTGACCGAAATCCTCGGCGCGCTCGTCTATCACAACCATCCGATCGGCCAAGCGCTGATCGATCAGATCCGCATCGGCGCGGAAGACCTCAAGCTCGTCAAAGTTCTCGATCAGACCACCGATCCGAAAGAATTCGCCGAGCGGGTTACCGTCAACATTCTCGCCTGAGCCATGAGCCAAGCTTCGCAACTGGCCGAGCCGTTCGCCGCTTCGGAGGCGGCTCGGGTCGGCCGCCCGCTCTGGGTCCCCGGGCTTTACGCCGGGGCGACCTGGGGCGCCGCCGCTGTCGTCACCAAGGCCCTGCCCAACGTCATCCCGTTTGGAAGCGATGATCTGTTTGCTATCATCGTCGGCCTCGGCGCCGCCGTCCTCTTCGGGCTCGCCGTCGCCGGGCCGCGCGCTGGCCGCGCGCGCGAAGTCCTCGATCACTACGGCGCCTGGTTCATCGCCATCGGCGTCTGGTTGACGTTGTGGGAGTTCACCACGGCCAAGACCGGCTGGTTGCCAAAGCCCTTCTTCTCCGCGCCAACCGGTCTCCTGCATGTCTATGTGACCGACTGGCAGCGCCTGCTGATCTGCATCGGCTACTCGCTCCGGCTCTGGGGCCTGGGCTTCGGGCTCGGTATCATCGCCGGCTACTCGGGCGGACTCGCGCTGGGCTGGTCGAAGCGTTTCGCGTATTGGGGCATGCCGATCCTGAAGTTCATCGGCCCGGTGCCAGCCACCGCCTGGATTCCCGTCACGTTCTATTTCTTTCCCACCATGTTCGAAGCCAGCGTGTTCATCGTCGCACTGTCTTCGGGCATTCCGGTGGCAATCCTCACCGCCTCCGGCGTCGCGTCCGTCGACAGCGCCTATTACGACGTCGGGCGCAACCTCGGCGCCAAGCCCTGGTATCTGATAACCCGCATCGCCGTTCCCGCCGCGCTGCCGCATACGTTCGTCGGCCTGTTCATGGGCCTGTACTATTCGTTCGCGGTGCTGGTCGTGGCGGAAATGCTCGGCTCCAAATACGGCCTGGGCTGGTACGTCCAATTCCAATCTAACTATTCGGCCTACGCGAACGTCTATGCGACGCTGGTGATCATGGCGATCCTTTGCGCCGGCCTCGTCAAGCTGCTGTTCGTGGTGCGCGATCGGTTGCTGCGCGGGCAGAAGGGATTCATCTGATGTCGGCCGTGCAAGCCCTGCGCGCGGCGCCGGAGCCGGCGCGCAATCTCGAAATCACCGTCGACAAGGTGAGCCATGGGTTCGATCTGCATGGAACGCATCTGCCCGTGCTCGACGACATCGACCTCAAAGTGGCGCCGGGCGAATTCGTGGCTTTGCTGGGACCGTCCGGTTGTGGCAAATCCACCCTGCTGCGGTTGATCGCCGGGCTCGACAAGCCGACTCACGGCGAAATCGCCGCGAACGGTCGCCCGATCGGCGAACCCGATCCGTCGCGCATCCTGGTGTTTCAGGACCCAACGCTGTTCCCCTGGAGCAATGTGTGGCGCAATGTCGCCACCGGGCTTGCGGCGCGCGGCGTGCTTGCGAGCGAGAGCGGGCGCGTCGACGACGCTTTGAAGCTCGTCGGTCTCACCGCCTTCGCCCGCGCCTATCCGCACCAACTTTCCGGGGGCATGGCGCAACGAGCCGCGCTCGCGCGCGCGCTCGTCAACGATCCCGCGCTGCTGCTGCTCGACGAACCCCTCGGCAAACTCGATTCGCTCACACGTTTGACATTGCAGGCCGAACTCGTTTCGCTGTGGCTGGCCAAGCGATTCACCGCGATTCTGGTAACGCACGATGTCGAAGAAGCGGTGCTGTTGAGCTCGCGGGTTCTCGTGCTCAGCGATCGTCCCGCGCGCATCAAGGCGGAATTCGTCGTCGACAAACCCTATCCGCGCCGTCGCGACGATCCCGATCTGGTGGCGCTGCGGCGGCAGGTTCTGGCGACGCTGGGATTGCCGACATGATCCGTCTCGCACGATGGAGTCTCCTGCCGCTGGCGGTGCTGGTCACGGCAGGCGCGCTGGTGTGGTGGTGGTGGACCTTCGGCGCGATGGTTGGATACGGCTATCTGACCTGGCCGGACGCGGGCCGCTGTATCGTCAGCGACAACGACATCTGCGCGCTCGCCAGGACGCTGTGCATACAATCGCATCCGCGCCTGATCCTCGCCTATTGGACCGTCTCCTTCTGGGCCGGTTTCGCCTTGCTTTCTATCAGCCTGTTTCTGGGTCCGCCGCGTCGCGCCTCGGCGTAACGGATCCAACGCACGCAACATTAGGAAACGTCGCTTTCGGGGGTCGAAATGACGCTGTTTGTTTCTCCTACGCCGACTTTGGGACCGCCGCGCGTCGCCCGCGGCTTGTTGCCGCTGATCGGCAATACGCCGCTCGTCGAGCTCACAAAGCTCGACGCCGGCCGCTCCCGGTTGTTCCTCAAGATCGAAAGCGCCAATCCCGGCGGCTCGATCAAGGATCGTCCGGCCCTGGCGATGGTGGAGGCGGCCGAACGCGAGGGACGCTTGAAACCCGGGGGCGTCATCGTCGAGGCGACGGCCGGCAACACCGGTCTGGGTCTCGCCCTTATCGCCGTCGCCAAGGGTTACAAACTCATCCTCGTCATTCCCGACAAGATGAGCCGCGAAAAGATCTCCCACCTGCGGGCGATGGGCGCCGAGGTGGTGCTCACCCGCTCCGACGTCGGCAAAGGCCATCCCGACTATTATCAGGATAAGGCGCGCCAGATCGCAGCGGAAACCCCCGGCGCGATCTTCATCAACCAGTTCGGCAATCCCGCCAATCCCCTCGCGCATCAGACGGGGACGGCGCCGGAGATCTACACCCAGCTCGACGGCAAGGTCGACGCCATCGTCTGCGGCGTCGGTTCGGGGGGCACGTTGACGGGCCTCAGCCGCTATTTCGCCGAACATTCTCCCGACACCGAGTTCGTGCTCGCCGATCCCGCCGGTTCGATCCTCAAGGACGTCGTCGAGAAGCGCACGCCGGCGCCGGCGGGAAGCTGGTTGGTCGAGGGTATCGGCGAGGATTTCGTTCCCGACATCGCCGACCTCTCCCGCGTGACCCACGCCTATACGATCACCGACGCCGAATCCTTCGCCGCCGCGCGCGAACTTCTCAAAGCCGAGGGCCTCCTCGCCGGCTCCTCCACCGGAACCGCGCTCGCCGCCGCGCTCAAATATGCGCGGGCCCAGAACGAGGCGAAACGCATCGTTGTCCTCTCCCCCGACAGCGGCAACAAATATCTGTCAAAAATGTTCAACGACGACTGGATGCGCGACCAGGGCTTCGTCGAGACAACGCGCAGCGGCGATTTGCGCGACCTCATCGGCCGCAGATTCGATCAGGGCGCCGCGGTGACGATCGGTCCCGACGATACGTTGCAGATCGCCTATCAGCGCATGAAGCTCTACGACGTCTCGCAATTGCCGGTGATCGAAGGCGATCAGGTCGTCGGTCTCATCGACGAATCCGATCTGTTGCTCGCCGTGTTCGAGCGCGCGCTCGGCTTTGACGATCATGTCAGCGACGCGATGGTCTCCAACATCGAGACGATCGACGCGAGCCAATCCATCCGCACGCTGCTGCCGGTATTCGACAAAGGTCATGTCGCCGTCGTCGTCGATAACAGGCGTTTCCTCGGCCTCATCACCCGCATCGATCTTCTCAACCACTTGCGTCGCCAAAAGGAATAAGCATGTCCAGTCCCCAATCGCCCAGAACGCCGGGCTTGCAGACGCGGGCGATCCATGGGCGGCAGCGGCCCGACTCTGCCACCGGCGCCGTCAACACGCCGATCTATGCGAGCTCAACCTTCGTGCAATCCTCGCCCGGCGTGAATACCGGGTGGGAATATGCGCGTTCGGGCAACCCGACGCGCGCGGCTTTTGAGGCCGCGCTCGCCGAACTCGAAGGCGGCGCGGCGGGCTTCGCCTTCGCGTCGGGCCTCGCGGCGCAGGCCGCCGTGCTGGAACTTCTCGATCACGGCGCGCATGTCATCGCGTCCGACGACTTATACGGCGGCTCGTGGCGGTTGTTTCATCGCGTGCGCGAGCGCTCGGCGGGCCTGACGATCACCCACGTCGACGCCAGCGACGCCGCGGCGATCGAGGCGGCGATCACCCCGCAGACACGGCTCATCTGGGTCGAGACCCCCGGCAATCCGCTGCTCAGGATCGCCGATCTGGCGGCGATCGGCGAGATCGGCAAACGGCGCGGGCTCATCACGGTCGCCGACAACACCTTCGCTTCGCCCGTGGTGCAGCGGCCGCTGGAGTTCGGCTTCGACATCGTCGTTCATTCGGTGACCAAATATGTGAGCGGCCATTCCGACATCATCGGCGGCGCGGCGATCGTGCGCGACGCGCCGGATCTCGTGGAAAGGTTGAAGTTTCTGCAGAACGCGACCGGCGGCGTGCTCGACGCGTTCAGCAGCTTCCTCGCCCATCGCGGCTTGCGAACGCTGCCGTTGCGCATCGCCCGCCACGTCACGAATGCGCAGACGGTCGCGGAGTATCTGGGGAGCCACAAGAAGGTCGCCAAGGTCAACTATCCCGGCCTGCGTAGCCATCCCCAGCACAATCTGGCCGCCAAACAAATGAACAGCGGCGGCGGCATGGTGTCGTTCTTCGTCAACGGCAGTCCGGAACAGACAATCCGCGTGCTCGAGCGCTTCCACTATTTCGCGCTCGCCGAGTCGCTGGGCGGCGTCGAAAGTCTCGTCAGCCACCCCTGGACGATGAGCCACGCTTCGATTCCCGAGCCGCTACGTCGCGCCGCCGGCATCACGCCGCAACTAGTGCGGTTGTCGGTCGGCATCGAGGACGCCGACGATCTCATCGGCGATCTCGAACACGCCCTGCAAGCCGCGTGAGGTTTCCCGAAGTCGGGCGCGCGGATTGATAAATGCCATAAAGTCTATCGTATCGATAGTTTACATGCGTGCGTTGCGCGGAAACCGGAATGGGTCGCTTGGCGCCGAATGAGGAGCCCCACTCGATGGCTATCAATCTCCGCACGCCGCAGGCCGAGACACGCGAACAGCGGCTGGGCACGATCACCCAGTGGGAGGGCCGCGCGCAGGATCTGGCGCGCGATTCCGCCTTCACCTACGGCTGCGGGCGCGATTGCGGCCCAGGCGGGCGACGGCTTTGCGAGCTTTCGAGCCCCTATTCGCAGGCGACCATGTGCGCCGAACAGATCGCGGTCACCAACGCCACCATCATCAAGGACACGGTGGTCATCCAGCATTCGCCGATCGGCTGCGCCTCGAGCCAATCCTTCACCTCGCGCTACTCGCGTGATCTCGCCGCACGCCGCGGTTGGAAGCCCGAGGACCCGAAGTCGATCTGCACTAACATGGGCGAGCAGGACATGGTGTTCGGCGGCGTCGAGCGGCTCGCCGACACCATCCGCACGGCCTTTGAGCGCCATCATCCGCGAGTCATTTTCGTCGCCACTTCCTGCGCGACCGGCATCATCGGCGACGACGTCGATGGAACCGCGCGTCAACTCGAAGACGAGATCGGCATTCCCGTCGTGCCGCTGCATTGTGAGGGTTTCAAGTCGCGGCATTGGTCGTCGGGGTGGGACGTCATCGAACATGGCATCTTACGGCGACTGGCGCCGCAACGGCCGCACGAAAAGCGTGACGATCTTCTCAACGTCATCCACCTGGGCGGCCCCGACGTGTTTTCGCCGCTCGTCAATCCGCTGGGGTTGCAGGTCAATCTGGTGATGGGCGGACAGTCGCTCGAACGTCTCGCTGATCTCTCGACGGCCGCAGCGACGGTCACGATGTGTTTCGTTCTATCCTATCTCGCCACCGGCCTCGAACAGGAATACGGCGTGCCGGAAATCCGCGCGCCCCTGCCCTATGGTTTGGACGCCACCGACAATTGGCTGCGCGACATCGCCCGCGTCACCAAGCGCGAACATCTGGTTGAAGCGGTCATCGCTTCCGAGCGCGCCCGTATCGCGCCGGAACTCGCGCGGCTGCACAAGCTTCTGAAGGGCAAGAAAGGTTTCGTCGCCGCCGGCGCCGCTTTCGCACACGGGCTGATTGCCGATCTGCGCGAACTCGGCGTCACAGTCGACGACGCCTTCTCGTTCCATCACGACCCTTCCACCGATAGCAAGGACGCCGAACAGGACTCACTCGGTCATCTCGTGCAGGCCACAGGCGACGTCGAGCATTTCACCGTAAGCCCGGATCAGCATTTCCAGGCGCATGCGGCGCTGAAGCGCGCCAACCCCGATTTCGTCATCTGCCGCCATTCCGGCTCGATGGCGAGCCTCGCGGGACGGATGGGCATTCCGGTGTTGCCGATCTTCTATTCCAACGACGGCATCGGCTACGAAGGGCTCCTCACCATCGGCCGCGCGATCCTGCGCGTGCTGCCGCGCCGCCGCTTCTACGAGGACGTCGCCGCCCATTCGCGCTTCCCCTACCAGCAATGGTGGTTGGACGAGACCAACCCTTACGCCCTCAGCGCCGACGCGGCCGAATAGTCGAGAGACGACCCATGAACTTCCAGACCCGCATCGACGATGACGCGCGAGGTAGTTTCTCCGCCCCGCCCGGCCCGATAGAACAGGTGCGCTACGCCTGTGCGCTCGGCGCGCTCGCCTCCGTCATCGCCATCGACCGCGCCATCCCGATCACCCATTGCGGCCCCGGCTGCGCGACCAAACAGTTCCAGGCGCTTTCCAGCATCTCCGGCTATCAGGGCGGCGAGTTCCATGTGCCGTCCACCAACATCGGCAACAAGGAAGTGATCTTCGGCGGCGCCGACCGGCTCGACGAGTTGATTGCTTCGACGCTGAAGGTGATGGAGGCCGAGCTCTATGTCGTGCAGAGCGGCTGCATTCCCGGGCTCGTCGGCGACGACGTCGCCAATGTCGTCAATGGCTATCGTCGGCGCGGCGTCCCGATCGTGTTCGCCGAGACGCTCGGCTATCAGGGCAACAATTTCACCGGCCACGAATCGGTCGTTCGCGCCATCCTCGACCAATATGTCGCCAAACAAGCCGACGCGGCGGCGAAAGTTCGCAAGGGCCTCATCAATGTCTGGTCGCTGCTGCCCTATCAGAACCCGTTCTGGCGTGGCGATCTGACGGAAATCGGCCGCATCCTCGAAGGAATCGGCCTCGAAGTGAACATCCTGTTCGGGCCGGCCTCGCGCGGGCTCGAAGAATGGCGGGCGATTCCGCAGGCCGAGCTCAATCTCGTGCTGGCGCCGTGGCTCGGGATCTCGCTGGCGAAGCGGCTCGAGGAGGTCTACGGCACGCCGTTCCTGCATGTTCCCGCCATCCCCATCGGGGCGCGCGCGACCGGCGCGTTCTTGCGTCAGGTCGCCGATGCGATCGGCGCCGATGCCGACTGCGTCGAGAGTTTCATCGCCCGCGAAGAGCGCGAGTATTATCATTATCTGCGCGATTTCGCCCAGTTCTACGCCGGCTGCACCAGCCAATACCGGCTGCCCTCCGAGATCAACATCGTCGGCGAGAGCGCCTATGCGCTGGCGATCGCCAAATTTTTCGTCGGCGATCTCGGCCTCAATCCCGGCGTCATCGTGCTGACCGAGAACCCGCCCGAGAGCGAGCTGCCGGCAATTCGCGCGGCGTTCCGCGATCTCGCGCCCGGCGTCGACGGCGAGCCGGTCTTCGAAGCCGACGGGTATCTCGCCCACGATCTCATAACCAAACATCCGCGCGTCGGCGAATATCCGATCCTGTTCGGCTCGACCTGGGAAGCTTCGACCGCTGGCGAGATCGGCGCGCCGCTGGTCGAGATCAGCTATCCCGCCACCGACGAAGTGGTGATTGCTCGTTCCTACGTCGGCTACCGCGGCGCCCTGCAATTGCTGGAGCGCGCCTACACGACCGTCGTGCGTCAATCGACCGAGGAAAACCCGGAGTTGGCGGCAATATGAGCGCGCACAACGAAATCGCGCGTGTCGCCATCGGCACCCATTCGGGCGTGAGGGTCTCCGAGCATTTCGGTCAGGCGACGCGCTTCGAAATCTGGGAGGTGCGGCGCGAGGGCTCTCGCCTCGTGGAGACGCGCACCAACCGGCCCGCCTGCAACTCCGGCTGCGACTACGCCGACGAGATGATGGACGCCTCTGTCGCGTCCGTCGCCGATTGCCGCGCGGTCGTCGTCGCTCGCATCGGCGAATGCGCGCTCAACCGGCTCGACAGGCTCGGCATTCTCTCCTTCGAGACTGACGACACCGTCGACGACACCGTGCGGCAACTGGCGAATTACGCCGGGCTCTATGATCGGGAAAAGGCATGAGCGCCCCTGTGTCCAGCGCCTGCGCGGCACACGCCATGCGCGCGGCGAGGATGACGCCGGCGTTTCCCGATCTCGAAGGTAAGCATCCCTGTTTCTCGACGACGCCCGAGGGACACGCCGCGGCGGCGCGCCTGCATCTGCCGGTGTCGCCGCAATGCAACATCGCTTGCGCCTTCTGCCGACGCGACTTCAACCGCGTCGAGCAGCGACCGGGCGTCGCCGCGAGGTTGCTGACGCCGGACGAGGCGGTGGCGACGACCGAGCGCGCCCAGCGCATCGTGCCCAATTTGTCAGTCGTTGGCGTTGCCGGGCCGGGCGATCCGCTCGCCACCGATCACGCCATCGAGACTTTTGCGCGCATACACGCGCGCTGGCCCGAGCTGACGCTGTGCGTGTCGACCAACGGATTGATGCTGCCCGAGCGCATCGACGATCTCTACGCCGCCGGGGTGACGACGTTGACGGTGACCGTCAATTCGGTGGAACCGGAGATACAGGCGCGCATCACCCCGAAACTCGCCTGGAAGCGCAAGCGGGTGAATGGCGTCGAGGCGGGACAACGATTGATCGCCAACCAACTGATCGGAATTGCTCGCGCCGCCGAATTGGGGTTGACGATCAAGATCAACACGGTGCTGATACCCACGATCAACGACCATCACATCGGCGAGGTCGCGAAAACGGTTTCGCGCGCGGGCGCGCGGATGATCAACATCATTCCGCTGATTCCAGAGCACGAGTTGAAACATCTCGAGGAGCCGAGTTTCATCGAACGCCACAAGGCGCGCGCGGCTGCGGCGAAGCATCTAAAAGTGTTCACCCATTGCCAGCGTTGCCGCGCCGATGCGGTCGGCGTCCCCGGCCTCAGCGATTTCACCCGTGAACTCTATGGCGACGAAATTCGCGCCGAACCCACTTTCTCGCACGGCTGAAACGGCCGTCCACATCCTCCAGGAGCCTGACCCATGTCCCGCAAACCCAAACAGATCGCCATCTACGGCAAGGGCGGCATCGGCAAATCGACCACGACGTCCAACATCTCCGCCGCGCTCGCGGAAGCCGGCTACAAGGTGATTCAATTCGGTTGCGACCCAAAAGCGGATTCGACCAACACGCTGCGCAATGGCGAATACATCCCCTCCGTGCTCGATCTGCTCGCCGAGAAGCGCCGCGTCGATGCGCGTCAGGCGGTGTTCAAGGGCTTTGGCGGCATCTATTGCGTCGAAGCCGGCGGCCCGGCGCCCGGCGTCGGCTGCGCCGGACGCGGCATCATCACCGCGGTCGAACTGCTGAAGCAGCAGCGCATCTTTGAGGAACTCGATCTCGACATCGTCATCTACGACGTGCTCGGCGACGTCGTGTGCGGCGGTTTCGCTGTTCCGGTGCGCGAGGGCATCGCCGAACACGTGTTCACGGTGTCCTCGGCCGATTTCATGTCGATCTACGCCGCCAACAATCTGTTCCGCGGCATCGAGAAATTCTCCAACTCAGGCGGCGCGCTGCTCGGCGGCATCATCGCCAATTCGATCAACACCGATTTCCAGCGCGACATCATCGAGGATTTCGCCGAGCGCACGTCGACGCCGATCATTCAATACGTGCCGCGCTCGATCACCGTCACTCAGGCCGAGCTTTCGGGCAAGACCACTATCGAGGCCGCCCCGCATTCCGAACAGGCCGACGTCTATCGCACGCTGGCGCGCCACATCGCCGAGCACGAAGTCTCGAAATCGCCGACGCCGCTCAGCCCAACTGAGCTTCGCGAATGGTCGGCGCGCTGGGCCGAACACATCGTGCGTTTGGAGCGCAACGAACACGCCGAGCGTCCGCGCCCGCGCGTCGTCGCCTGATCTCGCCTTCAGCAAACAACCGAGTATCTCAAACGGCTGCAGCCTGCGCGCCACGATAGAAAGGACCCGCACATGTCCGCCTCTCTCTCTCCCAATACGATCGTTCTGCACGGCGGCAGTTTCCGCCATGATTCGGCGACGTCGGCGACGACCGTGCCGATCTATCAGACGACGTCGTTCGACTTCCCCGACACCGCGACCGCGATCAGAATCGTCAATTTCGAGCAGATCGCCTACACCTATTCGCGCGTCGGCAATCCGACGGTGGACGCTTTCGAACAGCGCCTCGCCGCGCTCGAAGGCGCCGCCGCGGCGCTCGGCGTCGCCTCCGGTCAGGCGGCGACGGCGCTCGCGGTGCTGACACTGGTCGAGGCTGGCGACAATATCGTCACCTCGCCCGATCTCTATGGCGGCACGGTGCATTTCTTCCGCGAGCGGCTCAAACAATTCGGCGTCGAGGCGCGGTTCGTGGACCCGTCCGACCCCGAGAATTTCCGCCGCGCCACCGATTCGCGCACCCGACTGTATTTCGGCGAATCGCTGCCCAACCCGAAACTCTCGGTCTTCCCCATCGCCGAAGTCGCCGCCATCGGCCGTCCGCTCGGCATTCCCCTGATCATCGACAACACCGCGGCGCCGCTCGCCATTCGCCCGCTCGAACATGGCGCGGCGATCGTGGTTTATTCGGCCACCAAATACATCGGCGGCCACGGCACGACGATCGGCGGCGTGATCGTCGACGGCGGCAAGTTCCCCTGGGCGGATTTTCCCGAGCGTCAACCGCTGCTGCACCGTCCCGACCCCGGTTATGGCGGCCGCAACTATCTGCAACTGGCGGAAGCCTTCGGTCCGATCGCCTTCACGATCCGCGCCCGCGCCGCGCTGCTGCGCGACCTCGGCCCGTCGCTCGCGCCGCAGAACGCGTTTCAGCTGCTGCAAGGTCTGGAAACTCTACCGCTGCGAATTCAGCGCCATTTCGACAACGCCGCCAAGGTCGCCGCCTATCTGGCGAAACACCCGAAGGTGTCGAAGGTCATCTATCCCGGCCTGCAAGACGGCCTCGATCGCGAGCGCGCCGACAAGTACCTGAACTATGGCTACGGCGGTCTCGTCGGCTTCGAGCTGGTTGAGGGCGAATCGGCGGCTTTCGCCTTCATCGACCGACTGAAGCTGGTCTATCACCTCGCCAATATCGGCGACGCCCGCTCCCTGGCAATTCATCCGGGTTCGACCACGCACGGGCAACTCAACGCCGAACAGCAGGCCGCGGCGGGCATCTCGCCGTCGTTCGTGCGCCTCTCCATCGGCCTGGAAGATCCAGACGACATCATCGCCGACATATCTCAGGCGCTCGACGGCGTCGCTTTGTTGAAGGCTGCGGAATGAGGCGCGGCGTCGGAGAGGCCCCGTTTCGCGGCCTCTCTGGACCTCTCGAAGCCTTCGGGTCGGACGCCTCGCGGCGCTCCCGCCCTTTGCTGCGGGAAACAACAGGGAATTTGGAGGCGCGGCGGGTCCCCGTCAGCCAATTAAATGGGCAAATGATATTGACATAGTCTATGGAATTAATATGTTACCAACACGGCCGCGCCTCCTAACGACTGACAATCAGCCGGTGCAGCGCTCAACGGACCGCAGAAACAACAACCTCTGAGGGGTAGACATGACCATCAAAGCCTCTGCGCGCCGCGCATTGGGCGCGACGCTCGCCATCGCCGGGCTCGCTATCGGCCTCGGCGCTGCCGTACCCGCCCATGCGGGTCCGACGCTCGACAAGATCAAGGAGCGCGGGGTCATTCGCGTCGGCGTCGGCTCGCAGCCCGGCTTCTTCTCGCCCGACGCCAACGGCAAGTGGCAGGGCTTCTTCATCGACTTCGGCCGCGCGCTCGCCGTCACCGTGTTCGACGATCCCAACAAGGTCGAGTTCACCAATTCCTCGCCGCAGCAGCGTCTGCCCGCGCTCCAGGCGGGCCAGTTCGACGTGCTGCTTTCTGGCGTCACGCAGACGATTACCCGTTCGTTCAAGCTCAACTTCCACTTCGGTCCGGTCGTGTTCTACGACGGCCAGGGCATTCTGGTGAAGAAGTCGCTCGGCGTGACCAAGGCGTCGGATCTCGACGGCGCGTCCATCGGCGTGCAGAGCGGCACGACCGGCGAACTCAACATCGCCGACTTCTTCAAGAAGACCGGCAAGACCTACAAGCCTGTGGTGATCGAGGACACCGACACGTTCAGTCAGGCGCTGCTGTCCGGCCGCGTCGATGCCTTGACGCAGGATTCGTCGGATCTCGGCCTGCGCCGCGCCGCGTTCCCGAACCCCGACGATTACGTGCTGTTGCCCGAGCGCCTGTCGAAGGAGCCGCTGGCGCCGGCCGTGCTCGGCGGGGACGACCGTTGGTTGGAGATCGTCAACTGGACCGTCTACGCGACCATCCAGGCCGAAGAATTCGGCATCAACAGCCAGAACGTCGATACGTTCCTCAAGAGCGACGATCCGGCGATCAAGCGCTTTTTAGGCGTTGATGCGTCGCTGGGCGAAGCCATCGGCCTCGATCCGAAGTTCGCCTACAACATCGTCAAGAAGGTCGGCAATTACGGCGAAATCTTCGAGCGTAACCTCGGCAAGAGCACCAAGATCGGCTTCGATCGCGGCCTCAACCGACTGTGGACGCAGGGTGGCTTGGTCTATTCGCCGCCGTTCCGTTGATCCCCTGAACCGGAGCCGGCCGCAAAAGCCGGCTCCTGCCTTCGCGTTGGATTGAGCGTAAGACTTGATGACTGACGCCCGCGTACTTCCGCCGAGCGACGAAGCGCCCTTCGCAGCGATCCAACGCTGGTGGGGCGGTCACGCGCTCGCCCAGAGCCTCGGGCTAGCCGCGCTGGTCGCGCTGCTCGCCTTCCTCGGCCACAATGTGATTGCCAGCATGCATCGGCTCGGCATGGATCCGAGTCTGGCCTATCTGAGCCAACCCGCAAATTTCGATATCTCAGAATCGCTCATCGCCTATCACGCCGGAGATCCCTATTGGCGGGCGATCGTCGTCGGCGTGCTCAACACGCTGAAGCTGGCGGTTAGCGGCTGCGCGGCGGCGACGGCGTTGGGCCTCGCCTTGGGGCTGGCCCGCGCCGCCGGCAATGCGCTGTTGTCATGGCTGGTCGATGCCTATGTCGAACTCATTCGCAACACGCCGTTGGTCCTGCAATTGTTCTTCTGGATCGCCGCGACCCACGCGCTGCCGAGCGTGCGGCAGGCGTTGCAGCCGCTGCCCTCCGTCTATCTTTCCGTGCGCGGCGTCTTTCTGCCTTCGCTGGAGGTCGAGAACGGCTCCGTCTGGCCACTCTTCGTGTTGTTTTTGGCGCTTGTTTGGTTGGTCCATTACGTTCATCGCCGCCTGCAACGGCCCCTGCGCCGCTATGAATGGTTGTCCCTCGCCATCATTTCCGTAGGCGCCGCCGCGGCGTGGATCGTCTCGCAAAACCTGCGCTTCACCCTCGACCTTCCTACCCTGAAGGGCTTCAACGTTGTCGGCGGGATCACGCTGACGCCGGAATTCGCGGCGATGCTGACGGGGCTGGCAGTCTACTACGCCGCCAATGTGTCCGAGATCGTCCGCGCCGGCCTGCAATCGGTCACCACGGGACAATGGGAAGCCGGGCGCGCGCTCGGGCTGTCACGTGGGCGCATACTGCAGTTGATTGTTTTGCCGCAGGCGATGCGGGTCATCACGCCGTTGATGACCTCCACCTATCTCGACCTCACCAAAGACACGACGCTGGGCGTGCTGATCGGCTTCACCGAGATGACCGCGGTCATCAAGACCAGCGCCAACAATACCGGCAATGCGGTCGAGACGATCGTCGTGCTCGTCGTCGTCTTCCTGTCGATCAGCCTGCCCGTCTCGGCGCTGATGAACGCCTATAATCGCCGCCTCGCGCGGCGCGGAGTCGTCGCCAAATGACCATGCCCCTCGACGCGGGAACGCGACCGATCCTGGAGCGCAGTTACTTGCGCATCCGCGGCGCGGGCCTCGTCTCCTCGCCGGCGAATACGCTGACGACGGGGGTCGTCGCCCTGCTGATCGCCTGGGCGGGCTGGACGTTCCTGCGTTGGGCGATCCTCGACGCCGCCTGGAACGGCGGCCCCGAGGCGTGCCGCATTCACGCCGGCGCCTGCTGGCCGTTCATCTCGACCAACGCCCGATTGATGTTCTTCGGCGTCTATCCGCAGGGGCTGCTCTGGCGCCCGGCGCTGAGCCTCGTGTTGATGGGCTCGGTCGTCGTCGCCAGCATGATCCCGCGCTTCTGGAGCTGGCGCCTGGCGCTCGCCTGGGTGACGGCCCCTACGGCGGTCTGTCTGCTGCTGTCGGGCGCGTTCACCGCCGCGCCCGTCTCGACCAACGAATGGGGCGGCTTGCCGCTGACCCTGCTGGTCTGGATGATCGCCTTCGCCGGCGCCTTCGTCATCGCGGTTCCCTTGGCGTTGGCGCGCCGCTCGAAGCTCGGCGGCTTGCGTACGGCTGCAATCGTGACCATCGAACTCGTGCGCGCCGTGCCGATGCTGGTGGCGCTCTATGTCAGTCGCTTCATCGTGCCGATGACGGCGCCGGCGTTCGAGATCAATCTTTTCGTCAGCGTCGAAGCTGCGCTGACCCTTTTCGTCGCCTCCTATCTGGCCGAAATCCTGCGAGCGGGCTTACAGTCGTTGCCGACGGGACAGACAGAGGCGGCGCAGGCGCTGGGCCTGAGCTATGCGCGCACTATGCAGCTCGTGCTGTTGCCGCAGGCGTTGCGCGCGGTGATCCCGGCGCTGGTCAATCTCGGCATCGGCGTGCTGCTGTCGACGCCGCTGGTCGCCGTGATCGGCATGACCGATTTCCTCAGCGCGGTGCGCGAGGCGGCGAGCCACGAGCAGGAATGGCCGGGCTGCTACACCATCGCCTATCTGGTCGCCGGCTCGGTGTTCTTCGCCATCTGCTTCGTCGCCTCGCGCTACAGTCGCTGGTTGGAACGCCGACTGCGCGTCGCCGGCCACCGCTAACGAGATCGCCTCCATGACCCAACCGCGCAAACCTCCCGCCGTCGAATTCGCGGGCGTACACAAATGGTACGGCGCCTTTCACGTGCTGAGCGACATCCATTTGCATATCGAGACGGGCGAGCGCATCGTCGTCTGCGGTCCCTCGGGCTCCGGCAAATCGACGCTGATCCGTTGCGTTAACCGGCTCGAGGAGCATCACAGAGGCGCGCTGCGCGTGAACGGCGTCGAACTCAGCGGCGCCGAGGCGCAGATCGATCGCGTGCGCCGCGAAGTCGGCATGGTGTTCCAGCAATTCAATCTGTTTCCGCATCTTACGGTGCTGCAGAACTGCACGCTGGCGCCGATCTGGGCGAGCGCGACGAACCGTCGCGAAGCGGAAGCACGCGCTTTTGCGCTGCTCGAAAAGGTGCGGATCGCCGATCAGGCGCACAAATATCCCGGCGCGTTGTCGGGGGGCCAGCAGCAGCGCGTCGCCATCG